>Ga0209571_1000252_pt1 | contig 87885 bp, 82 predicted proteins | sample EBPBio102011_DNA_FD_185866 | JGI IMG/M metagenome (GOLD analysis project Ga0209571, IMG submission 185866) | Wastewater treatment Type I Accumulibacter community from EBPR Bioreactor in Madison, WI, USA - Reactor 1_1/10/2011_ DNA (SPAdes)... | ecosystem: Engineered > Bioreactor > EBPR >... | reverse complement strand
GACCGAGGTGTCGAAGGGCAAGGACACGCCCTCGGGCCACTGGGAGCTTGCGGGCGTGCCGGTGCCCTGGGACTGGCACTATTTCCCCGACACCGAACCGGCCTTCCCCGGCTGGCTGATGGCCGAGGTTGCGGCCAGGGCGGGGACGGCGGGCACGCTTGGCAATGTCCATGCCTCGGGCGTGCCGATCATCGAGGCGCATTGCGCCGAGCACCTGCGGACCGGCTGGCCGATCTGCTACACCTCGGCCGACAGCGTCTTCCAGATCGCGGCGCATGAAGAGGCCTTCGGGCTCGAGCGTCTCTTGAAGCTCTGCCAGGACATGGCGCCGACGCTGCATGCGATGAAGGTGGGGCGGGTCATCGCCCGGCCCTTCGTGGGTGGGCCTGGCAACTTCAAGCGCACCGGCAACCGCCATGACTATGCCATCGCACCGCCTGCGCCGACGCTTCTGGACCGGGCGGCAGGGGCGGGGCGCAAGACCTACGGAATCGGCAAGATAGGCGACATCTTCTCGATGCGCGGCATCGGCGAATTGCGCAAGGGTGGCGGGGACCTGGGACTTTCCGAACATCTTCTGGCGCTAGCGGCCGAGGCTGAGCCAGGTTCCTTTACATTTGCGAACTTCGTCGAGTTCGACACGCTCTTCGGCCATCCGCGCGATGTGGCGGGTTATGCCCGTGCGCTCGAATGGTTCGACGGGGTGGCGGGGGCGTTCCTCAGGTGCCTCGGTCCCGGCGATCTGGCGATCTTCACCGCCGACCATGGCAACGACCCGACCTGGACCGGCACCGACCACACGCGCGAGCGGGTGCCGGTCGTGGGCTGGGGCGTCGGCCGGCGCGCCATCGGGCTGGTCGGCTATACCGACGTGGGCGCAAGCATTGCGGCGCATCTGGGCCTGCCGCCCGAGGGGCCGGGAAGGAGCTTTCTGTGAGCCAACTGCCGAAGGTCGAATTGCACCTGCACCTTGAAGGCGCGGCACCGCCCGCCTTCATCCGGGGGCTGGCCAAGGAAAAAAGCATCGACCTGTCGGGCGCCTTCCGTCCCGACGGAAGCTACGACACCGGGGATTTCTGGCATTTCCTGAAGGTCTACGAGGCGGCCTGCACCACCCTGCAATCGCCCGAGGATTTCCGCCGCCTGACGCTCGCGGTCCTAGAGGAAAGCGCGGCAAACGGGGTCGTCTATACCGAGGCGTTCCTCTCGCCCGACTTCTGCGGTGGCCGCGACCTGGCGGCCTGGCGGGACTATCTGGCGGCCATCGAATCCGCCGCCGACCAGGCAGAGCGCGACTTCGGCATCACGATGCGCGGCATCGTCACGCCGATCCGGCATTTCGGCCCGGAAAAGGCGCGCGAGACGGCCCTGTGCGCGGCGGAAACGGCGGGGCGGTTCCTGACGGGTTTCGGGCTGGGCGGGGACGAAAAAGTCCTTTCGCCCAAGGACTTCCGCTGGTCCTTTGACTGCGCGCGCGAGGCGGGGCTCAGGCTCACCTGCCATGCCGGCGAGTGGGGCGGCCCGCAATCGGTCGCGGATGCAATCCGCGACCTTGGGGTCGAGCGCATCGGCCATGGTGTGCGCGCGATCGAGGATCTGGCGCTGGTGGACCGCATCGCCGCAGAGGGAATCGTGCTGGAATGCTGCCCCGGATCGAACGTGGCTCTGGGCCTTTACCCCTCCTTCCGCGCCCACCCGATCGAGCGGCTGCGCGAGCGGGGCGTGAAGGTCACCATATCGACCGACGATCCGCCCTATTTCCACACGACGATGGCGCGCGAATATGACCGGCTCGCCGATGCTTTCGGCTGGGACGACGAGGTTTTCGGCGCTATAGCGCGCACATCGCTCGACGCGGCCTTCTGCGATGCCGACACGAAGGCCCGCATCGGAAAAAGCCTGGGGGACAGACCGTGACCAACCACCTGACCATCGTCAAACATCCGCTCATCCAGCACAAGCTGACGATCATGCGGGAAAAGGAGACCTCGACCAACTCGTTCCGCCGCCTTCTGCGCGAGATCAGCCAACTTCTGGCCTATGAGATCACGCGCGAGATGGAGATGACGACGAAGCGGATCGAGACGCCCCTGTGCGAGATGGATGCGCCCACGATCGACGGCAAGAAGCTGGCGCTGATCTCGATCCTTCGGGCCGGGAACGGGCTGCTGGACGGCGTGCTGGAGCTTATCCCGGCGGCGCGGGTGGGCTTCGTCGGGCTTTACCGCGACCCCGAGACGCTGCAGCCGGTCCAGTATTACTACAAGGTGCCGCAGGATCTGGGCAGCCGCCTGACCATCGCGCTCGACCCCATGCTCGCGACCGGGAACTCGTCGGCGGCGGCGGTGGACCTCTTGAAGAAGTCCGGGGCGACGAACATCCGCTTCATGTGCCTTCTGGCCGCACCCGAAGGCGTTGCGCGGATGAAGGAGGCGCACCCGGACGTGCCGATCGTGACGGCGGCGCTCGACAGCCATCTGAACGACCACGGCTATATCGTGCCGGGGCTCGGCGATGCGGGCGACCGGATGTTCGGCACGAAATAGTCAGCTTGCGCAGATGCCCTGAAGCGTGACCCAGTCGAAATCGTTGAGGACGGGCGCGGTTGGCGGTTCGGACGCGAAGGGGTCGCCTGCGACAAGGGGCGCGGCGGTCGGGTCGTCGATGCCCAGCGACTGGGCATAGGGCGTCGCGCTGACGCCACGCTCCTCGAACCGTTTCAGAAGGACCGAAGGCGCTACGGCCGGCGGCGCCTCGCTCAGCAGGACCTCGCCATAGCCCTTGAGGGCATCTGGCGGCAGCTTGCCCGTGGTCAGAAGCCGGATCGCGCCCGAGAGGCCGGCAAAGCCCAGGGCATCGCGCAAGGGGTCATGGACGGCGGCGCGCGCCTCTTCGGCCAGCACATAGCCCGCGGCGACCTCGGGCGTGTCGTGGCCTTCGATCAGGCCACGGCCAAGGGCGACCGATCCGCCGGGCAGGGGCACCGCCCCGGCCAGGCCCTGCGGCAGGACGTAGAGGTGCCCTTCGCGCCCGTCCAGAAGCCTGTCGCCCAGCCCGTCCAGCACCGGCTGGGCGTCGGGCGCGGCGCAGGGCGAGCCGGTCAGCCGCGTCAGGTCGGCCAGGACCGCCTTGCCGATGTCGTCGCGCGAGGCGGCGGGCAGGACGGACGCGGTATGGTCGATGAGCGCGCCCGGCAGCCACAGAAGGCCGACGGCGACCATTGCGGCAAAGGCGCCCAGGGCCGCAAGTCCCCGCACCCGGCCCGGATGGGGCTGGCGGCGGGCGATCAGGGCCTGCACCTTGTCGAGCGCGGCGATCATCGTCGGGTCGTCAAGCTCGAGTTCCTCGCTGCTGCCGGCGTCGGGGATATAGAGCGCGGGATAGTGGCCGGGATTGCAGCGCTGGATCGCGGGCAGGGACCAGTGGCTCAGGTGCCGGCCAGAGGGGCTTTCGCCGATCATCAGCGAGGCGTCGCCAAAGCTCACGATCACCTCGCGGCGCTGGGCGGCCGGCCCGTCACGCCAGAGGCCCCGGCTTTCCAGCCGCTGATATTCCGAAAGTGCCGTCATCTTTGGCGCACCCGCCCCCCAGTCGGCCGCACCCTAGCCGAGGTCGCAGGGGCCGACAACGGGCGCGGGATGGGCAGGCGGCGGGGCGATCACATCAGCTTTGCGATCGCACGCAGCTCGAACTTCTGGATCTTGCCGGTGGATGTCTTCGGCAACTCGCAAAAGACCACGTGCTTCGGCGTCTTGAAGCCCGCGAGGCGGGTGCGGACGAAGGCGATCAGGTCCGTCTCGCTCGTCTCGGCGCCCTCTTTCAGCTCGACGAAGGCGCAGGGCACCTCGCCCCATTTCTCGTCCGGCTTCGCGACCACGGCGCAGAGCGAGACAGCCGGGTGGTGCATCAGCGCGCCCTCGACCTCGACCGACGAGACGTTTTCGCCGCCCGAGATGATGATGTCCTTCGCCCGGTCGGTGATCTTGATGTAGCCATCGGGGTGCTGGAAGGCGATGTCGCCCGACCGGAAGAAGCCGCCCTTGAACGCCTCGAGCGTCGCTTCGGGGTTCTTCAGGTAGCCCTTCATCACGCAGTTGCCGCGAATGGCGATCTCGCCCAGGCTCTTGCCGTCGCGGGGGACGGGGGCGCCATGGTCGTCCTGCACCTCTATCCGCTCCATCATCGGCATCAGGACGCCGGTGCGGTCCTTGCGGGCCGTGCGGTCTGTGCCGTGAAGCGCGTCGCATTCGGGCGGCCAGGTGCATTCGGTGACATGGCCGTAGCTTTCGGTCAGCCCGTAGACCTGCGTGACGTTGAAGCCCAGGGGCTCGATCGCGGCGAGCGTCGCGGCCGGGGGCGGCGCACCCGCCGTATAGACCTGGACGATGTGGGGCAGGGGCCGGCGGTCCTCGGCACGGGCGTTGATGAGCGTGTTGAGGACGATGGGCGCCGCCCCCATGTGGGTCACGCCATGGTCGGCGATGGCGGTGAAGATGGCGCGCGCGGTCACGTCGCGGCAGCAGACGATGGTGCCGCCCGTCGCCGGGATCGCCCAGGTGTGGCACCAGTTGTTGCAATGGAAGAGCGGCACGATGGTCAGATAGGTCGGGAAGCGCCCGAAGGGCCAGGCGAGCGTGGCGTTCACGGCGGCCAGGTAGGCGCCCCGATGGTGGTAGACGACGCCCTTCGGCCGCCCCGTCGTGCCCGAGGTATAGTTGAGCGCGATGCTTTCCCATTCGTCCGCCGGCATGATCCAGCCCACGTCCGGGTCGCCCGAGGCGAGGACATCCTCGTAAAGCGTGTAGCGGCCGGTGCCGGTGATGCCGGCGACGGGGTCCGGCACTTCGATCAGCCGGGGGCCGGGCCCTTCCATGCGCGCGATGGCGGCCTCGGCGACCGGCAGGAAGGCGCTGTCGACCAGCGCCACCTTCGCCTCGCCATGATCGAAGATATAGGCGACCGTATCGGCATCGAGCCGCGTGTTGATCGCGTTCAGGACCGCACCTGCCGCCGGCACGCCGAAGTGCGCCTCGACATGGGCGGGCACGTTCGGCAGAAGCGTCGCCACCACATCGCCGGGCGCGACCCCCGCGCGCGTCAGCGCCGATGACAGGCGCGAGACGCGGGCCGCGAGGTCGGCGTAGCTGAGCCGGTCATCGCCGTAGATCAGCGCCGTCCGCCCGGCGAACACATCGCCTGCCCGTGCAAGAAACGACAGCGGCGTCAGCGGCACATGGTTCGCCGCGCATTTTTCAAGCCCGCTTTCGTCCCGTAGCCAACCCATCGTCCGCTCCCGCCGCTGGAATGTCGCCTGGGGACATGATTAATGCGGAAAGAGCGGGTTTTCCTAGCCCCGTTGCCTCCGGGGACCCGATGACAGACCTGCACGTTTCCGCGCCCTTGCCAAACCGCACGCTTCTGGCGGCCGGTCTGGTCACGGTCTATGCCTTCATCATCGGCTTCACCGATAATTTCGTGCGCCAGATCGCCGAAGATGGCGGCCTGTGGCAGTTTCACGCGACGCGCACGGCGATGGCGATCGTGCTCTTGGCGATCACCGCGGCGGTCACGGGTGTCAGGCTCTGGCCCCGCAATCCGCGCGCGGTCCTGGCACGGAGCCTGATCCACGGCACGGCGATGGTGATCTATTTCGGCTGCCTTGCCTTCCTGTCGGTGGCCGAGGTGGCGGCGGGGCTTTTTACCGCGCCGATCTTCGTCCTTCTTCTGTCGCGATTCGTCTGGGGGCAGCGGATCGGACCCTTCCGCATCCTGGCCGTGGCCATCGGCTTTGCCGGGGTGCTGCTGGTCCTTGGACTTGGCGCCGGCGCGCCGGTCGGGCCGGCCATGGTGCTGCCGATCGCGGCCGGGGCGCTTTATGCGCTGGGCAACCTGGCGACGACGCGCTGGTGCGGGGGCGAAAGCGCCGAGACGCTGCTCGCGGGCTTCTTTCTGGCGCTCGGGTTCTTCGGGGTGATCGGCATGGCGGTGCTGGCCGTATGGCAGCCGCATGTGCCGCCGGGGGCCGAGGGCTTCGTCTTCCGCGGCGCGGTCTGGCCGACGGGGCGCTTCCTTTTCTGGACCTTCGTGCAGGCGGCAGGTTCGCTCGTCGCGGTCGGCATGATGGTGCGCGCCTACCAGATCGCCGATGCGAGCCGGGTCGCGGTCTTTGAATATGTGATCCTGCCGATGAGCGCCTTGTGGAGCTTCGCCCTGTGGGGCGAGCGGCTGTCGCCTTCGGCCATGGTCGGCATCGCCCTCATCATCGCGGCGGGCATGGTCATTGCTGCGCGGCCCGGCCGATGATCCTGTCGCGGGGGCGCGGGTATCTCTTCATCCACATCCCGAAGACCGGGGGCACGGCCCTGACCCGCGCGCTCGAGGCCCGGGCGAGGGCCGATGACGTGATCGTTGCCGATACGCCGAAGGGCCGGGCGCGGGCGGCGCGGCAGAAGGGGCTGCCGGTCCGGGGGCGGCTCTGGAAGCACGCGATGCTGGCCGATCTGGACGGCTGGCTGGACGAGGACGAGATCGCAGGGCTGTTCACCCTGACCCTGGTGCGCAATCCCTGGGACCGGCTGGTCAGCTACTATCACTGGCTTCGGGCGCAGGACTTCGCCCATCCACATGTCGCGCTGGCACAGTCGCGCGACTTCAGCGCCTTCCTGAACGATCCGGGCGTCGCAGCCTCGCTCCGCGCCCATCCCGCGCGGCGTTACATGACGACGGCGGCGGGGGTCGAGCGGGCGACGCTCTATGCGCGGCTCGAACATCTGGATCAGGATCTGGGGCCGTTCGAGGCGCATCTGGGCTTTGGCCTGACCCCCCTGCCGCTTGAGAACCGCAGCGAAAGGCCCCGCGACTGGCGGGGCCTTTACAGTGACGCTGACGCGGCGCTTGTCGCGGACATAGCGGCTGAGGATATCGCGCGGTTCGGCTATGGGTTCGATGATGGGCAGGTCTGTTAGAGCGCAGTGCCTCTCCGCCATTCCCGACTGGCCGGGCCGGGCGGGATCAGGAAACGCACCGCAGTTCCCCCGCCCGTGCGGGAACGGATTCGCTGGACCGCTGATGTCATGAAACCACGAAGGCCAGCGCCCGCCCCGGTGGGCGCATAGCGCCCGCCGATGGCGGGGCGGGCGCTGGCCGATGGTCTTTGGACCATCGGCCGGGACAAGGCACAGTCCAATTGGCGATCCGACAAGCCTCAGGCCGCCGCCTTCTGGCCGCCACCGAAGAGGCCGTAGAAGGTCTGCCCCCGCTCGGCCATCTGGGCCAGAAGCGTCGGCACCGCAAAGCGCGCACCATATTTGGCCGCAAGCGCCCCCGCCTGGTCGGCCGCGCGCGCCGCACCCAGAATGTCGAGCCAGCCGAAGGGGCCGCCCGACCAGGGTGCAAAGCCCCAGCCGAGGATGGCGCCCACGTCGCCTTCGCGGATGTCTTCCAGAACGCCGTCCTCGAACGCGCGCACCGCTTCAAGGACCTGCGCGAACAACAGCCGCTGCTGCACCTCGCTCACGTCCGGCTGGTCGGCCGCCACGGGCCATTCGGCGGCCAGCCCGTCCCAGAGCCCGAGCCGCTCGCCCTTGTCGGAATAGGCGTAGAAGCCCGCGTTCGACTTGCGGCCCATGCGGCCGAGGTCGGCCATGCGGAACAGCACCTTGTCGACTGCGGCGTCGGGGTAGGCGTCACCCATCGCGGCCTTTGTCGCCTTGGCGATCTTGACGCCCAGGTCGATCGAGGTTTCGTCGACCAGTTGCAGTGGCCCGAGCGGCATGCCGACGAGCTTGGCCGCATTCTCGATCAGCGCCGGTTCGACGCCCTCGGCCACCATGCGCAGCCCCTCGTTGATGTAGGGGATGATGCAACGGTTGGCGTAGAAGAAGCGGGCGTCGTTGACGACGATCGGCGTCTTCCGGATCTGGCGCACGAAGTCGAGCGCCTTGGCCACGGCGCGCGGGCCGGTCTTCTTGCCCTTGATGATCTCGACCAGCATCATCTTGTCGACGGGGCTGAAGAAATGGATGCCGATGAACTGGTCGGGCTTGTCCGACGCCTTGGCCAGTTCAGAGATGGGCAGCGTCGAGGTGTTGGTGGCGAAGATCGCATCGGCGGGCAGAGCCTTCAGCGCCTTTTTCGTCACCTCGGCCTTGACGCTCACATCCTCGAACACCGCCTCGACCAGAAGGTCGCAGCCCTGAAGCGCGGCATAGTCGGTCGTGGCCGTGATGCGGCCCAGAACCTCGGCCTTCTTCCCGGCCGTGACCTTGCCGCGGGCGACGCCCTTGTCGAGAAGCGCCTCGCTGTGGGCGCGGCCACGGTCTGCGGCGTCCTGCGTGGCGTCGATCAGAACGACCTCAATTCCTGCGTTCGCCGCCACATAGGCGATGCCCGCACCCATCATCCCGGCACCTAGAACGCCAAGCTTCTTGACGGACTGGTCCGGCGCCTCGGGCCGGTTCGCGCCCTTCTCCAGCGCTTCCTTGTTGATGAAGAGCGACCGGATCATGGCCGAGGACGAGGGGTTCATCAGCACATGGGTGAACCAGCGCGCTTCGATCTTCAGCGCCGTGTCGAAGGGCACGAGCGCGCCTTCATAGACCGCGCTCAGAAGCGCCTGCGCGGCGGGATAGACGCCTTGCGTCTTGCCGTTCACCATGGCCGAGGCGCCGACGAAGGTCATGTAGCCCGACGGCTGGTAGGGCGCACCGCCCGGCAGCTTGTAGCCCTTCTGGTCCCAGGGCTTCACCTGATCGGCGGGGGTTGCGGCCAGCACCCATTCCTTGGCGCGGGCCAGCAGGTTTTCCGGTGCCACCACCTCGTCGATGATGCCGGCGGCCTTGGCTGCCTTGGGGTCCGACAGCTTGCCTTCCAGCAGGTAGGGCGAGGCGGCCATGGGCCCCATCTTGCGTGTCAGCCGCGTGGTGCCGCCCGCGCCGGGGAAGATGCCGACCAGGATTTCCGGCAGGCCTATCTTCGCCCTGGGATTGTCCGCAGCAATGATCCGGTGGCAGGAAAGCGGGATTTCCAGCCCGATGCCGAGCGCCGTGCCGGGCAGGGCTGCGACGATCGGCTTGCCGCCCTGTCCGGTCTTCAGGTCGCGGCCCATAAGCTCGATCTTCCGCTCGAGCGCGTGAAAGCCCATGAGCCCGTCGAACAACCCCCGCGCCGGGTCATCGCCCGCGCTTTCCTTCATCTTCGCGATGATGTTGAGGTCCATGCCGCCGGCGAAGTCCTTCTTGCCGCTGGTCAGGATGACGCCCTTGACCGCCGGGTCGGCGATCGCCTCGTCCACCAGCCGGCCAAGCTCGGCTGCGGCTTCCAGGTTCAGGACGTTCATCGACTTTTTCGGCACATCCCAGAGGATCGTGGCCACGCCGTCGGTGTCCCTGGTCATGGTGAAATCGGTCATGGTGATCTCCTCGGGGTCAAAGCGGGCTGCCGTCGCGGCGGGTGCGCGTGACGGTGCCGTTCGTGCGGGTGTAAAGCTGGTCGACCTCGGCGTAATGCACGCGGTCGGACGGGGCGCGGGTGCCGACGATCAGGTAGGTGCAGGGCCGGTCCGAGCGGTTGGCGACGTGATGGGCATTGGGAACGCCGGCGGGCCAGCAGGCGGCGTCGCCGGGGTGAAGGGTGTGGGCGCCGTCGTCCTCGACCACGGTCGCTTCGCCGTCCAGCATAAAGAGGAACTCGTCCTCAGCCTCGTGCCAGTGGCGGTGGCCCGACCGGGCGCCGGGGGCGAGCGTTTCGGTGAAGGCGCCGAACTGGGTCAGGCCGCCGGTGTCCGACAGAAGCTCGGCCGTGAAATGACCGTGCAGCGCCGCCTGCGCCTCGGTCGCGGCATCGGTCTTTGACTGGCCCTTGCGCAGGATCATCTGGGGCCTTCCCAGTCGCTGCCATCGCGGTAGGTCAGGCGCGGAGCGCCGCCGCCTAAATGGATCTGCAGGTCGACGTCGGAATAGGTTGCGACCTCGCCGGTCGACTTGGTTCCGACGATCAGGAAGCGCGCTGGGCGGTCGGATCGGTTGACGAAGCGGTGGCCGTTCGCGACGCCGGCCTTCCAGGCGGCGCAATCGCCGGGGCGCATCGGGGTTTCGCCCTCGTCCTCGACCAGGATCAGATCGCCGTCGAGCACCATGGCGAACTCATCCTCGCGCAGGTGCCAGTGGCGCAGGCTCGCCACGGCTCCGGGTTCGAGCATGACGATATTGACGCCGAACTGGGTCAGGCCCGCCAGATCGCCGAGCCTGAGCGACGAGCGGCCCTTCATCAGGCCCGCGTAGGGTTCGGGGTAGATCGAGCCGGTCTTGACCGGCACCTGGGTCAGGTCGAGCTTCGGCATCCTACCCCTCGAACTTCGGATAGGGGGTGCCGTCCAGATGGGTGAAACCCGCCTCGGTCGCCAGCAGGTCCAGCCCCGGGTAATAGGCCACGTTTTTCGGTTGCCGCGTGCCGACGATGATGTAGGTCGCGGGCGCGTCGGTGTGGTTCTTCAGGCAATGGCCGACCGGCGCGCCGGCCTTCCAGACGCAGGCGTCGCCCGGCCCGATGATCGTGGGCTGGCCGTCCTCGATCACGGTCAGCGCGCCCGTCAGCATGTAGAGGAATTCATCCTCGTCCGATTCCCAGTGCATCTGGCTCGACTGGCCGCCGGGGTGCAGCGTTTCCAGATGCGCGCCGAACTGGGTCAGGCCGCCTGCGTCGCCAAGGGGCCGGTAAGACAGGTTGCCGGAGCCCAGGTTATAGGGGTCAGGATAGCGCGAGACGCCCTCTTTCTCGGCCACGCTGCCTTTTGTGAAGATGGCCATCAGACGCGCTCGATGATGGTGGCGGCGCCCATGCCCGAGGCGATGCAGAGCGTGGCAAGGCCGGTCGATTTGCCGGTGCGCTCCAACTCGTCCAGAAGCGTGCCGATGATGATGGCGCCGGTCGCGCCCAGGGGATGGCCCATGGCGATCGAGCCGCCGTTGGGGTTGACCAGCGCCGGGTCGACGTCGAAGGCCTGCATGAAGCGCAGGACGACCGAGGCGAAGGCCTCGTTCACCTCGAACAGGTCGATGTCCGAGATCTTCATCCCGCTGTCCTTGAGGATCTTTTCGGTGACCGGCACGGGGCCCGTCAGCATGATGGTCGGGTCGGTGCCGATCTTCGCCGTCGCGCGGATGCGGGCGCGGGGCTTCAGCCCGTGCGCGCGGCCGAATTCGGCGTTGCCGATCAGGACCGCGCCCGCGCCATCGACGATGCCGGACGAATTCCCGGCATGGTGGATGTGGTTGATCCGCTCCAGGTGGGGGTATTTCATCAGGGCGATCTTGTCGAAGCCGGGCATGACCTCGCCCATGGCCTTGAACGAGGGGTCGAGCCGGCCAAGGGCGGCCATGTCGGTGCCGGGGCGCATGTATTCGTCGCGGTCGAGGATGGTCAGGCCGTTCTGGTCCTTCACCGGGACGATGGATTTCGCGAAGCGGCCGTCCGCCCAGGCTTCGGCGGCGCGGCGCTGGCTTTCGACGGCGAAGGCGTCGGCCATTTCGCGCGTGAAGCCATATTCGGTGGCAATGATGTCGGCCGAAATGCCCTGCGGCACGAATTCATGCTTGAAGGTCAGGGTCGGGTCGACCGCGATCGCGGCGCCGTCGCTGCCCATCGGCACGCGGCTCATCATCTCGACCCCGCCGGCGATGTAGCCCGCGCCCGCGCCGGCCTTGACCTGATTGGCGGCCAGGTTCACCGCCTCGAGTCCGCTGGCGCAGAAGCGGTTGATCGAGAGGCCGGGGATATGTTCGTCCAGATCCGACAGAAGGACCGCCGAGCGGGCAAGGCAGCCGCCCTGTTCGCCGACCTGGGTGACATTGCCCCAGATCACATCCTCGACCGCATGACCCTCAAGGCCGTTCCGCTCCTTCACCGCGTCCAGAAGCCGCGCCGACAGGGCGACCGAGGTCACTTCGTGCAGGCTGCCATCCGGCCGGCCCTTGCCCCGCGGGGTGCGGGCGGCGTCGTAGATAAAGGCGTCGGTCATGGTCATCCTCCTGTCGCAGGCCGCGAATCGCGTGAACCGCTGCCCGTCTGGTCAATCACTTTACCTGCACGTCAGGCGCTGTCGCGCGTGACGCTGCGGCGCGAAGGCCGGGCCCCAACCTCAGCCCCAACCTCAGCCCCTAACCTCTCGGTCCGACGGGCGGCCGGGCATCAGGTCGTAAGGGTGTGCCCAGCCCGGCAATGCGGCGATCCGGTCGAGCCAGCGGTCGATCGCAGGCCAGTCGGCGCGGATGAAGCCGAAGGGTTCCGGGTAGTAGAGATAGGAACAGCAGGCGAAGTCGGCAATGGTCGGCGCCTGGCCCACGACCCAATCGCGGGCCGCAAGGTGGCGGTCGAGGATGCCGTAGGCGACCTTCAGCCGCGCCTCCTGCCAGGCGATCACCTCAAGCGGGCGCTTGGCCGGGTTCAGGAAGTTCCTGAGGAAGCGGGTCGCGCCGATCTGGCCGGACAGTTTGTGATTGTCCCAGAAAAGCCAGCGCAGAAGCTCGTCCTCGTCGCCCGGGGCGGCACCGAAGCGGCCAGTCTTGCGGGTGACATGCAACTGCATGACGGCGGATTGGGTCAGCGTCCGGCCCTCGTCCACCAGCACCGGCACCTCGGCCATCGGGTTCAGGGTCAGGAAGGGTTCGCGGCGCGCCTCGCCGTTGAAGAAATCGACGAAGACGGGGCGCCAGTCGTAGCCTGCGAGCGTCATGGTCAGCGCGACCTTGTAGGCGTTGCCGCTTTCGCCGAAGCAGTAAAGGTCTGCGGTCATCTGCGTGCTCCTGCCGGTATGCGGGTGCAGCATGACGCGGTGCGTCCGCTGCGCGCAGGGGGAAAAGCGTCACCGTTACAAGTTTGCGGGCCCTGATCTTGCGAGCCTTGGCCGCTGGGCCTCGAGGTCGGCCTTGAAGAGCCTGAGGCGGTGGGGAAGGTTTTCCTCGTGCGTGACCGAGTTGAAATGTTCGAAGACGAAGGTCAGCGCCTCGTCCGGGGTCAGGCCGGCAGAGGCGGCGAAGGCGTGAAGCCGCCTGTAGGCGTCATTCGTCAGCGCGATCGTCAGGCGGCGGGTCAGGTGCAGGCGCTTGGGCATTCAAGGGTCCGGGGCAGGGCGCGGCGGATGGGCCGCGCCCGCCGAGCCTAGAACGCCTGGGCCGAAAGCGCCATCACCGGCTCGGCGCCCGAGCGGATGCGGGCCAGATGGGTGGCCGTCGCGGGCAGCTGGCGCGCCATGTAATAGCGCCCGGTCGCGAGCTTGGTCTGGTAGAAGTCCGGGTCATCGGCCCCGGCATCGAGGGCCGCGAGCGACGCTTTGGCCATCCGCGCCCACATCAGGCCGAACGCTACATGACCGAACAGGTGCATGAAGTCGTAGGACCCGGCCAGAGCCGCGTTCGGGTCCTTCATGCCGCGCTCCATGAAGAACATGGCCGCCGCTTGAAGGTCCTTCGAGCCCAGCTTCAGGGGTTCGAGGAAGTCGGCCTTCAGCCGGTCGTCGCCCTCGTTATCCTTGATGAAGTTCTTGACCATCTCGAAGAAGGCCATGATCGGCTTGCCGCCGTCCTGCGCCAGCTTGCGGCCCACGAGGTCGAGCGCCTGAACGCCGTTCGCACCTTCGTAGATCATGGTGATGCGGGCGTCGCGGACGAACTGGCTCATGCCCGTGTCCTCGATATAGCCGTGGCCGCCGAAGATCTGCTGGGCCTGAACGGTGCTGTCAAAACCCATGTCGGTCTGGAAGCCCTTGATGACCGGCGTCAGGAGCGAGATCAGCCCTTCGGCGCCCGCGTCACCCTTCCGGTGGCTCGCGTCGATGAGGCTCGCGCCCCACAGCGTCAGGGCGCGGGCGCCCTCGATGAAGCTTTTCTGGTCCATCAGCGCCCGGCGGATGTCGGGGTGGACGATCAGCGGGTCGGCGGGGCCCTTGGGATTTTCCGCGCCGGTGACCGCGCGGCCCTGAAGCCGCTCCTTCGCGTAGGTCACGGCGTTCTGGTAGGCCGCGACCGCGACGGCATAGCCCTGAACGCCGACGCCGATCCTGGCCTCGTTCATCATGGTGAACATGGCGCGCATGCCCTTGTGCAGATCGCCCAGCAGATAGCCCGTCGCGCCGTCGTAGTTCAGGACACAGGTCGCGTTGCCGTGGATGCCCATCTTCTCTTCGACCTTGCCGACCGAAACGCCGTTGCGCGCACCCAGCGAGCCGTCGGCCTTCACAAGGAATTTCGGCACGATGAACAGGCTGATGCCCTTGGTGCCCTCGCCGCCGCCGGGCGCCTTGGCCAGGACCAGGTGGATGATGTTGTCGGCCAGGTCATGGTCGCCGGCCGAGATGAAGATCTTGGTGCCGGTGATCTTGTAACTGCCATCCGCCTGCGGTTCGGCCTTGGTGCGGATCTGGCCGAGGTCGGTGCCGCAATGAGGCTCGGTCAGGTTCATGGTGCCGGTCCAGTCGCAGGACACGAGCTTTGGCAGGTAGGTCGCCTTCTGCTCGTCCGACCCGTGGACATGGATCGCCGAATAGGCGCCGTGGGTCAGGCCCTGATACATGTTGAAGGCCATGTTCGAGGCGACGAAGATTTCGCCGACGGCGGTCGCGATCAGGTAGGGCATGCCCTGGCCGCCATAGGCCGGGTCACAGTCGAGTGCGGGCCAGCCGCCCTCTTTCACCGCCGCGAAGGCCGCCTTGAAGCCGTCCGGCGTGCGGACGGCCCCGTTTTCAAGGACGCAGCCCTCGCGGTCGCCGGTGGCGTTGAGGGGCGCGAGGATGTCGCGGGCGATCTTGCCCGCTTCCTCCAGCACCGCGCCGGTCAGGGCAGGGTCCAGATCACCATAACCCGGTATGTCGCTTTCACCGACCTTGAGCACCTCGTGCAGGACGAAGGTCAGGTCGCGGTTCGGCGCATCATACTGGGTCATCGGTGATCCTTTCCGGGTCTTTGGTTCGGCCTCAGGCTGCCGAGGCGTGGTCGTTCGCCGTCAGGTAGGCACGGCTGCGTTCGATTTCGGCGGCAAGCTCCTCGATCCCGCGGTCAAGCTCTTCGCGCTGGACCTTCATCTCGGCCAGCCGACGCTCGGCCACCTCGATCGTGCGGGGGATCTGCAGGTGCTTTTGATCCTTGATGTCGTAAAGGTCGAGGATCTGGCGCAGATCCTCGAGGCTGATGCCGAAGCGCTTGCCGCGCAGGATCAGCTTCAGCCGGGCGCGGTCGCGGCGGGTATAGTTGCGCTTCTGCCCTTCGCGGATCGGGAATAGCAGTTCCTTCTGTTCGTAAAAGCGCAAGGTGCGCGGCGTCACGTCGAAGAGCTCGCACATCGCGCGGATGCCCATGGTATCGGTCATGATCGTCAGTCCTGTCTCTGGCCTCTCTGAGGCTTCATGAGCGGCAGGTGAGCGGGTTCGAGGCGTGATACAAGTGTGGCTGACGTTCCGTCATGTGTGACGTCGCGTCGCGCGGATTATGACGAAACGTCATTTCGCGGCGCCGCAGAGCGCGGGCAACTTCCTTAGCGTCACCTTCGCGTCAACTGACGGTCCGCACAGGATTTTCCGCAGGTCAGCCCTGCATGTTGGCTGCGGTCGAATCACGCAGCTGGCGCAGATCGGCGATGGTGGCCTCCAGATCGCGCAACTGCTGGTCGAGAAGCGCAAGCTGGCGGTCGGCCAGTTCGATGAAGGCTGTGTTCTGGCCCTTGGTGCCCGACTGGTCGTAGAGCATCAGCCACTGGCGGATTTCCTCGAGGCTGAAGCCGAAGCGGCGGCCGCGCAGGATGAGCGTCATGCGCGCCGCCTCGCGCGGGCCATACCAGCGGACGCGACCGTCCTTCTGGGGGCTCAGAAGCTCGATATATTCGTAATAGCGCAAGGTGCGCGCGGTCACGTCGAAGCGCGCGCACATATCCTTGAACGACAGCTTCCCGTCGGGCATCCGGTTCCTCCGCCTCGGGCCGAGGCTACCGGCGGCGCCCGGTCGTGACAACTGCAAAGCGCGGACCCGCCGACGGCTTCGGGCGGGGGGCCCTTGCATCGGCCGGTCAAGGGGCGTCATCTAGGCGCGACATGCCCGAGGGGGAGCCCGACAGTCACCATGCCGAACCCCCAGCTTGCCTTCGCCCGGAAATTCATGGCGGCCCTTCCGCATGCCGTCGATCTTGGCATCTCGGTCGATGAGGTGGCGCCGGGGCGGGCGGTCCTGTCGATGCCCTATGACGCGCGACTGGTGGGCGACCCGGATACGGGCGTCATCCACGGGGGGGCGGTGTCGGCGCTGATGGATACCGCCTGCGGGACGGCGGTCTTTGCCCATGAGACAAGGCCGCAGGTCGCGGCGACGCTCGACCTGCGGATCGACTACATGCGGCCCGCGACGCCCGGCCAGCGCATCACTGCGCGGGCCGAGTGCTATCACATGACGCGCCATGTGGCCTTCGTGCGCGCCACCGCGCATGACCAGGATGCAGGCCGCATGGTCGCGACCGCGACCGGCACCTTCAGCGTGGAACTGCCGGACGGAGGCATCCGATGACCGATCAGGCGCGGGACGCGGCCCTTGCCGCGCTGGTGGCGCGGGTGCCCTACATCGCCTTCCTGGGCATCCGTTTCGACCGCTGCGGCGACGAGCTGACCGCCCGCATGCCGTTTCAGCCGCGGCTGATCGGCAACCCTGTCCTGCCCGCGCTTCATGGCGGGGCGACGGCGGCCTTCCTTGAGGTGGCGGCGATCGTCTCGCTCGGCTGGCAGGGGATCATTGACACCGACGGATCGGACGAGGGCATGCTGCGGCTGCCGAAGACCATCTCGTTCACCATCGACTACCTGCGCACCGGCCAGTCGCGCGACGCTTTCGCCCGCGCCCGCGTCACCCGTCAGGGCCGCCGCTTCGCCGCCGTCCATGTCGAGGGCTGGCAGGACGAGCGCCTGAAGCCCTTCGCGCAGGGCCACGGCCAGTTCCTGATGCCCGGCCCAGCGCAGAAATGAGCGCGGTGCCTGCGTCCGCCGAGAAGATCACCCACGGCCGCGTCCTGCGCATCGCCTGGCCGATCGTCCTGTCGAACGCGACGATCCCGCTTCTGGGCGCGGTCGATACCGGGGTCGTCGGCCAACTCGGTCAGGCGGCACCCATCGGCGCGGTGGGGCTTGGCGCGGTGATCCTGGCCAGTTTCTACTGGATCTTCGGTTTCCTGCGCATGGGCACGACCGGGCTTGCCGCCCAGGCCGAAGGCGCGGGCGACCGGGCCGAGGTTTCAGCGATCCTGATCCGGGCCCTGGCCATCGGGCTCGGCGCCGGGGCCCTGATGATCGTGGGCCAGCTTCTGCTGTTTCCGCTGGCCTTCTGGCTCTCGCCGGGATCCGACGCGGTCGAGGGCCTGGCGCACGGCTACCTGTCGATCCGCGTCTGGGGGGCGCCGGCGACGATCTCGGGCTATGCGATCACCGGCTGGCTGATCGCGCGCGAGAGGACGCGGGCGATCCTTGTCCAGCAGGTCTTCATCAACGGGCTGAACGTCGGTCTTGACCTGCTTTTCGTCCTGAAGTTCGGTTGGGGGGTCGAGGGGGTGGCGGCGGCGACGCTGATCGCGGAATGGTCGGGCTTTGCGCTCGGCCTCTGGCTTTGCCGCGATGCGCTGGGGCCGGGGCTCAGCGGCGCGGGCCTGTGGGACCGGGCGCGGCTTTGGCGGATGGCGCGGGTCAACGGCGACATCGCGGTGCGCTCGATCCTTCTGCAGGGGGCCTTCACCAGCTTCGTCTTCCTGGGCGCGCGAATGGGCGATGTGACGCTGGCGGCAAACCAGGTGCTGCTGCAGTTTCTTGAGATCACCGCCTATGCGCTCGACGGGTTTGCCTTCGCGGCCGAGACGCTGGTGGGGCAGGCGGTCGGCGCGCAGTCGCGCCCCCTGGTCCGGCGGGCCGCGGTCGTGTCGAGCCAGTGGGGCGCTGCCGGGGCGGTGTTGCTGGGGCTCGTGTTCCTGATCGCTGGCCCCTGGCTCATCGACCTTCTGACCACCGAGCCGCAGGTGCGCGAGACGGCGAGGATCTACCTGCCCTGGGTCGCGTCCATGCCCATCCTCGGCATCACCTGCTGGATGCTGGACGGCATCTTCATCGGCGCCACCCGCACGCGCGACATGAGAAACGCGATGCTGGTCACGATGATCGCCTATGTGCCCTTGCTCTTCGGCCTGCCCCTGGTGATGGGCAACCACGGGCTCTGGGCGGCGCTCGGGGCGCTGATGGTGCTGCGCGCCGTGACGCTTGGCCGGCTTTATCCGCGGATCGAGGCAGGACTGGCGGCCTGATCGCCGGGCAGGGCGGGAACAGGAAACCTATAGGTTTCCTCCGCCCGTGTGGGACCGGTGCCGCTGGACGGTGCGTGTAATGAACTGAAAGAGGCCGGCGCCTGCCCCGGTGGGCGCGAAGCGCCCGCCGATGGCGAGGCGGGCGCTGGCCGATGGCCTTTGGGCCATCGGCGGGGACAAAGGACCAAGGCACCGCATGGCAGGGTCAACGGCCCCTGCCACCTGGGCGTCACTCCCCAGTATCAGACGTTCTCGATGCGGATCGCGACAGGCTCGCCGGTCAGGACGCCCGTCGCGGGCAGGCGCTTCAGCGCATGGGCGAGTGCCTCGGGCGTGCATTTGTGGGTCACGATCAGGACCGGCGCGACCGAGCGGTCTTCATGCGCATACTGGCGCATCCGGTCGATCGAGATCCCCTCGTCGCCCAGAACCGCCGCCACCTTGGCCAGGGCGCCCGGCTTGTCGGCCAGCGCCATGCGCAGGTAGAAGGGTGCGGGCGCGGTGGCGCGGGCCGGGGTCGCCTCGACCAGCGTCGCGGCCGGCTGGCCGAAGGTCGACAGCCGGGTGCCGCGCGCCAGGTCGATCACGTCGGCCATGACGGCCGAGGCCGTCGGCCCTTCGCCCGCACCCGCGCCGCGCATGACGATCTGGCCCACCGCATCGCCTTCCAGCACCACCATGTTCGTGCCGCCCTGCAACTGGCCCAGCGGGCTGTCGGCCGGGACGAGGCAGGGGCTCATGCGCTGCTCAAGGCCCCGGCCCGTCATCTGCGCCACGCCCAGAAGCTTGATGCGGAAGCCCATGTCGGCGGCCAGCCGGATGTCGTCGATCGAGATGCGGTCGATGCCTTCCAGCTCGACCGCGTCGAAGGCGACCTTGGTGCCGAAGGCGATGGCCGCCAGAAGCGACAGCTTGTGGCCGGCGTCGATGCCGCCCACGTCAAGCTGCGGATCTGCCTCGAGGTAGCCGAGCTGGCGCGCCTCCTCGAACACCTGGTCATAAGGGAGCCCGGCATTTTCCATGCGGGTCAGGATGTAGTTCGTGGTGCCGTTCATCACGCCCATGACGCGGCGGATCTGGTTGGCGGCCAGCCCTTCGGTCAGGGCCTTGATGACCGGGATGCCGCCCGCGACCGCTGCCTCGAAGCGGATGGCACGGCCCTTGGCCTCTGCCTCTTCGGCAATGCGCTGGCCGTGGTGGGCCAGCAGGGCCTTGTTCGCGGTGACCACATCCTTGCCGGCGGCGATGGCGGCCTCGGTCGCGGCGAGCGCGGGGCCGTCCGATCCGCCCATGACCTCGACCAGCACGTCGACGTCGGGGCGGCGGGCCAGGGCGACGGGATCGTCCTCCCAGGCGTAGGCCGACAGGTCGACCGGGCGGTTGCGCGTCTTCGAGCGTGCCGAGACGGCGGTGATGGTGATCGGCCGGCCGGCGCGGCGGGCCAGCAGATCGGCCTGCGTCTGGATGATGCGGACGACGCCCACGCCAACGGTTCCTAGCCCGGCGATGCCCAGTCTGAGGGGGTCCAACTTCTTGAGGCCCAACGTCTGGGGGTCGGACATGGAAATCTCCCTGGCATTCCGGAACTCGGGCCGGGGTCTAGCCGAAAGGGCGTCCTGCCGCAACTGGACGAGGGGTTGCGCGATGCGGCGGGTCCCGCGATGCGGTCTTGCGCGGCGCGGGGGGGTTCGGCAGAAGGGCGTCATGATGCTGACGCTCCAAGACTTGCCGCCCGTGCGCGGAACGCTGAGTGCTGACCGGCCGCTGTCGGACCTGACCTGGCTGCGGGTCGGGGGGCCTGCCGACTGGCTGTTCCAGCCCGCCGATGCGGCGGACCTTGGGGCGTTCCTGGCGGCCCTCGATGCGTCCGTGCCGGTCTTTCCGATGGGCGTGGGCTCGAACCTGATCGTGCGCGACGGCGGCTTGCGGGGGGTCGTCATCCGGCTCGGGCGCGGGTTCAACGAGATCACGGTCGAAGGCACCCGTGTCACTGCGGGCGCGGCGGCGCTGGATGCCCATGTCGCGCGCCGCGCGGCAGAGGCGGGGGTGGACCTGACCTTCCTGCGCACCATTCCGGGTTCGGTCGGCGGCGCGGTCAGGATGAATGCGGGCTGCTATGGGTCTTATGTCGCCGATCACCTGGAAAGCGTCTCCGCCATCCTGCGCGACGGCACGCCGGTCTCGCTGGCCGCCGCCGACCTGGGCCTGGCCTACCGTTCGTCGCGCCTGCCCGAAGGCGCCGTCGTCACGGGTGCGACCTTCACCGGGGCGCTGGCCGATCCGGATGCCCTGGCCGAGCGGATGGCCGAGCAACTGGCCAAGCGCGATGCAAGCCAGCCGGTCAAGGACCGGAGCGCCGGATCGACCTTCCGCAACCCGGCCGGGTTTTCCTCGACCGGCCGCGCCGACGACCGCCATGACCTGAAGGCCTGGAAGCTGATTTCCGATGCAGGCATGCGCGGCGCGCGGCGCGGGGGCGCGCAGATGAGCGATCTGCACGCCAATTTCCTTCTGAATACAGGTGGCGCCACGGCGGCCGATCTGGAAGGTCTGGGCGAAGAGGTGAGAAAAAGGGTTTTCCAAGCCAGCGGAATAGAGCTAGAGTGGGAAATCATGCGCGTGGGTGAACCGGGCGCGGATAAACCGGCAAAATAGCCGGAAGAAACAAAGAGTTGACCGGCATCTCCGGTCATTGAGGCGACGAAGGCCGGGACAGTCCCGGCAATAACAGGGGCGAAAAGCCCCGGAAGCAGGCGGACGTGGCGGGCAGGTCGAGCAGACGCGCCCCCAAAGTGGCAGTTCTGATGGGGGGCCTTTCCGCCGAGCGGGAGGTTTCTCTCAGCACGGGGCGCGGTTGCGCTCAGGCCCTGCGGGAGGCGGGATATGAGGTGGTCGAGGTCGATGCCGGCCGCGACCTTGCCGTGCGCCTGACCGACATTGCCCCCGATGTCTGCTTCAACGCCCTTCACGGCCCCTGGGGCGAGGATGGTGCCGTTCAGGGTCTGCTCGAATGGCTCGGCCTTCCTTATACTCATTCCGGCGTGCTGGCGTCTGCGCTCGCCATGGACAAGACGCGCACGAAGGACATCTACCGTGCGGCCGGCCTGCCCGTCGCCGAAAGCCGCATCCTGCCCCGGTCCGAGGTCGAGGCAGCCCATGTCATGGCCGCGCCCTATGTCGTCAAGCCGAACAACGAAGGTTCGTCCGTCGGGGTCTATATCGTGCGGGACGGGGCGAACAGCCCGCCGCGGCTTGGCCCCGAGATGCCGGACGAGGTGATGGTCGAAGCCTATGTGCCGGGGCACGAGCTGACCGTTTCGGTCCTTGGTGACCGGGTGCTGGGCGTGACCGAGATCATCACCTCGGGCTGGTATGACTATGAAGCGAAATATGCGCCCGGCGGCTCGACCCACGTCTGCCCCGCCGTCCTGCCGCCCGAGATCGAGCGCGCGGCGATGGACCATGCGCTGACGGCGCACCGGGCGCTGGGGTGCCGGGGGCTGAGCCGGTCGGACTTCCGTTGGGATGATGCCAAAGGACTTGCTGGACTCATCATTCTGGAAACAAACACCCAGCCGGGGATGACGCCGACCTCGCTCTCGCCCGAACAGGCGGCGCTGGTGGGGATGAGCTTTGCCGACCTTTGCGACTGGCTGGTGAAGGACGCCTCATGTCGACGCTGAGCGCCCCGGAACGGCCCGCCTGGCGGGCACCGAAGCCCGCGGCGCGGGCCTGGCCGACGTTCGCCCTGCGGCTGAAGCCCGGTGCGGCGCGAGCGGCCGAGCCTGAGTTGACGCGCGCCGCGACCGATGCGCCGGGTGACGCGCCGGGCGATGCGATGCTCAGGGCGACGACGCTTCTGAAGCGGCCGGTTGCGGCGCTGCCGAAGCCTGCGGTGGCTCAGGTCCAGGCCAAGGCCCAGGCCAACGCCCAGGCCAACGCCCAGGCCACCACCCAAGCCGGGGCCCGGGCCAGCGCCCGGACACAGGCGCCGCGCGACCGCGCGCCCTCGCGCCTTGCCTACCGGATCGAGCGGCTGCGGCTGACGCCGACGGTGCGGATCTTCCTGCGCTATGGCTTGCCGGTCCTTCTGGTCGCTGCTGTCACGGGCGGCATCCTTGCCAGCGCCGACCGGCGTGCGGCGATCATGGGCCAGGTGACCACGCTGCGTGACGTGGTGGAGAACCGACCGGAATTCATGGTGCGGCTTCTGGAGATCGACGGGGCGAGCCCGCCGGTCGCGGATGCCGTCCGCGCGATGATGCCCGCGACGATGCCGGTGTCGTCCTTCAAGATCGACCTGGCGGGCTTTCACGACGCCATCGCGCGCATGGATGCGGTGGAAACGGTGATGCTGAAGGTCCGTTCGGGCGGTGTCCTGACGGCGACGGTCGTGGAACGCAAGCCCGCGGTCCTGTGGCGGAACGGCAATTCGCTCGAGATGCTGGATGCGACCGGGCACCGCGTCGCGACACTGCTCGAGCGCGCCGCGCGGCCGGACCTGCCGGTCATCGGGGGCGAGGGGGCGGAAGCTGCGGTTCCCGAGGCCTTGGCGATCCTGTCCGCCGCCCGTCCGATCCTGCCCAAGGTGCGCGGGCTCGTCCGCGTCGGCGACCGGCGCTGGGACATTGTCCTTGACGGCGACCGGCGCATCCTTCTGCCGCAGGACCGGCCGATCCCGGCGGTCGAAGAGGCGATCGCGCTCGACAAGTCGCAGGACCTTCTCTCGCGCGACATAGCCCAGATTGATTTCCGCAATGCGGACCGCCCGACGCTTCGGCTCGGCGCGGCCGCGATGGCCGCCGAACATCCCGACGGCGCCTCCCCGACGACCGCCAGCCCCGGCGACAGCCAACCGAAGGTAGAAGACCAATGACCGACCTTTACCAGATGCAGCGCGCGATGCGGAACATGCGGCGGGCCGCGATGCAGCGGGGCGTGGTGGCGATCCTCGACGTGGGGACCTCGAAGGTCGCCTGCCTCGTGCTGCGCTTCGACGGAGAGGCGCTGCCGCGCGAGGATGGGCTCGGCTCGATGGCCGGGCAGTCGCAGTTCCGCGTCATCGGCGCGGCGACCACCCAGTCGCGCGGTGTCCGCTTTGGCGAGATTGATGCGATCCCGGAAACGGAGCGCGCCATCCGCACCGCTGTCCAGGCGGCGCAGAAGATGGCCGACGTGCGGGTCGATCACGTCATCGCCTGCCTGTCGGGTGCCAGGCCGAAAAGCTACGGGCTGGCCGGAGAGATCACGCTCGCGCAGGGCCGGGCGAGCGAGGGCGACGTGGGGCGCGTGCTGGCCGCCTGCGACGTGCCGGACTTCGGCGAGGGGCGCGAGGTGCTGCATGCCCACCCGGTGAATTTCGCGATCGACCACCGCAGCGGCCTGTCGGACCCGCGCGGCCATGTCGGTAACCGTCTGGCAGCGGACATGCACCTGGTCACGATCGACATGACGGCGCTGCAGAACCTGCTTTACTGCATCAAGCGCTGCGACCTGGAACTCGCCGGGATCGCCTCGTCAGCCTATGTGTCGGGCGTCGCAGCACTCGTGGAGGATGAACAAGAACTCGGCTCGGCCTGCATCGACATGGGCGGGGGCGCCACGGGCCTGTCGATCTTCATCAAGAAGCACATGATCTTCACCGACGCCGTGCGGCTTGGCGGCGAGCATGTGACGGCCGACATCGCCAAGGGCCTGCGCGTCTCGACCGCGAACGCCGAGCGGATCAAGACCATGCACGGCGGGGTCTATGCGACCGGCATGGACGACCGCGAGATGATCGAGATCGGCGGCGACAGCGGCGACTGGGAACACGACCGGCGGCTGGTCAGCCGGGCCGAACTGATCGGCATCATGCGCCCGCGCGTCGAGGAGATCCTCGAGGAAACCCGCGCCATGCTCGACGCCGCCGGTTTCGACCAGCTTCCGAGCCAGCAGATCGTCCTGACGGGGGGCGCGAGCCTCATCCCCGGCCTCGACGGGCTCGCGGCGCGAATCCTTGGCCAGAGCGTGCGCCTTGGCCGGCCCTTGCGCGTGCAGGGCCTGCCGCAAGCTGCAACAGGTGCTGCATTTTCGTCGGCCGTGGGGCTCTGCCTCTTTGCCGCGCACCCCCAGGATGAATGGTGGGATTTCGAGATTCCGGCCGAACGTTACCCGGCCCGATCGCTCCGGCGCGCTGTCCGTTGGTTTAAGGACAACTGGTAACCACTAGATTCTGTTGGGTCGGCAAGATGCCGCCGAGCGTAGGCGGCCGTTCCCCCATATTTTGTGGGGAAATCACGTTTTTCGCGTGACCTTGCGTGATTCTGCCGGTAAATTCGCGGGCATGTGGGGGACTGGCCTTTTTCGGCCCAATCATTGACAGGCGGATACCGATGGCACTGAATTTGACGATCACCGAAGCGGACGATCTGAAGCCGCGCATCACGGTCTTCGGCGTGGGCGGGGCGGGCGGCAATGCCGTCAACAACATGATCGCCAAAGAGCTTGAGGGTGTCACTTTCGTCGTGGCCAACACCGACGCCCAGGCGCTGGCGCAAAGCCTGGCCCAGACCAAGGTGCAGATCGGTGTCAAGGTGACCGAGGGTCTGGGCGCGGGCGCGCGCCCGTCGGTCGGGGCCGCCGCCGCCGAAGAAACCATCGAAGAGATTGTCGACCACCTGGCCGGCGCGCACATGTGCTTCATCACCGCCGGCATGGGCGGCGGCACCGGGACCGGCGCCGCGCCGATCATCGCGCAGGCCGCGCGTGAGCTCGGCGTCCTGACCGTCGGCGTCGTGACCAAGCCCTTCCAGTTCGAAGGCGCCAAGCGGATGCGCCAGGCGAACGAAGGGATCGAGGCGCTGCAGAAGGTCGTCGATACGCTCATCATCATCCCGAACCAGAACCTGTTCCGGCTGGCGAACGAAAAGACCACTTTCACCGAAGCCTTCGCGCTGGCCGACGACGTGCTCTACCAGGGCGTCAAGGGTGTGACCGACCTGATGGTGCGGCCGGGCCTGATCAACCTGGACTTCGCGGACGTGCGCGCCGTGATGGACGAGATGGGCAAGGCGATGATGGGCACGGGCGAAGCCTCGGGCGACGACCGCGCCATCCAGGCGGCGGAAAAGGCCATCGCCAACCCGCTTCTGGACGAAATCAGCCTCAAAGGTGCCAAGGGCGTCCTCATCAACATCACCGGCGGTTCGGACCTCACGCTGTTCGAACTGGACGAGGCGGCGAACCGCATCCGCGAGGAAGTGGACCAGGACGCCAACATCATCGTCGGCTCGACGCTGGACGAAGGGCTGAAGGGCATGATGCGCGTGTCGGTCGTGGCGACCGGCATCGACGCGGCGCAGGCGCAGGCCGACATGCCGGTGGCGCGCCGCCGCATGGCCGAGCCTCTGTCGCAGCAGCCGGTCGAGGCGCCCCGCGCCGCGCCCCAGCAGCAGCGCGCCTCCTACCAGCCGCAGCCCGAACCCATGCGGCAGGAGCCTGTGCGTCAGGAAGCCATGCGGCGCGAGCCCGAGCCCATGCGCGAGATGCGCGAGGCGCCCCGTGACGCGTTCCGCGAATCCGCCCGCGCGCCCGAGCAGCAGGCCTGGCACGACGCGCCGGTGCAGGAGCCGTCGCTCTTCGAGCCGCAGATGGACCCGCGCGCCGAGGCGCAGCGTTATGCCGAACAGCCGCGCTATGCCGAACGTCCGCAGATCGCCGACGACCTGCCGGCCCCGGCTTACCGTCCGCAGGCGCAGGCCCCATCGGCCCGCGACCTGCATGTCGAGGACGAGGCGAGTTTCGTCGCCCCGCGGCCGCGCCCAGCCGGCACGCCGACGCCCGAGGCGCTTGCCCGGCTTCGTGCGGCCGTGGCCCATGCGCCGCAGAACCAGGGCCAGCGCGCCGCAGCGCCGCAGCCCGCGCGTGAGCAGGTTCCGGCCGCCGAAAAGCCGCGCTTCGGGATCAACTCGCTTCTGAACCGGATGACGGGCGGCACGGCGGCCCAGCCGGGTCACGCGCCAGCCGAACGCGCACAGCCGCAGATGCGTCAGCAGCCCCGTGTCGCGGTCGCCTATGACGAGGATCAGGCCGCCGATCCGGACCAGGAACGCATCGAAATCCCGGCTTTCCTGCGCCGCCAGGCCAACTGAGAACGGACAATTTACCATAGGGAAAGCCGGGGCGCGCCCCGGCTTTTTCTTTTTTATCAATGGGTTGAATGACCCTCAGCCTATGTTTCAGACCGTTGCAAAGAGTGAATTGTTTCTAGTTGGGCCAGGCAGTACCTCATCGTCACGACCGAAGGCCCAACCCAAGGGCCGATAAATGGGGCAAGACGGTGCAGACCACCATCAAACACGCAGTGACCTTCACGGGGGTCGGGCTCCACAAGGGAGAGCCCGTGCGGATGACGATTGGCCCGGCGGACCGCGATCAGGGTATCCTGTTCCTGCGCACCGACGTGATCGGCCGCAACCCGCTCGTCCCGGCCCGCTGGGATCTGGTGAAGCCCTCGAAGCTCTGCACGGAAATCGAGAATGACGATGGCGTCGGCGTCTCGACCATCGAGCATGTCATGGCCGCGCTCGCGGGCTGCGGCATCCATAACGCCTTGATTTCGATCGACGGACCGGAAGCGCCGATCCTTGACGGCTCGTCGCGCCCCTTCGTTGCGCGCATCCTGAAGGCCGGCCTTGTCGAGCAGGACGCACCCGTGCGTTGCATCGAGGTGCTGGCCCCGGTCGAGGTGCGCGAGGGCGAGGCCCTGGCGCGGCTCGAGCCCGCCAAGGCGCTGGAAATCGACTTCGCCATCGACTTCGCCGATGCGGCCATCGGCCGGCAGCGCAAGCGGCTGACCCTTGCGAACGGCAGTTTCGTGCGCGAACTCAGCGACTGCCGCACCTTCTGCCGGCAGGCGGACGTGGAAACAATGCAGGCGAACGGGCTGGCGCTCGGCGGCACCTATGACAACGCGGTCGTGTTCGACGGCGCCGACGTCCTGTCGCCCGGCGGCCTGCGCCGCGCGGACGAACCGGTGCGGCACAAGATGCTTGACGCCGTCGGCGATCTTGCGGTCGCTGGCGCGCCGATCCTGGGCCGCTACGTCGGCAACCGGGCGGGCCATGCGATGACCAACCGGCTTTTGCGCACGCTCTTTGCCACGCCGGGCGCTTGGCGCTATGTCGAGTGCGACGACGCCCAGCGCGAGGTCCTGCCGGGCGTCGGCGTCCATGCCGACGAAATCCCGGCGCTGGTCTGATCGGCGACGCTTTCATTTTCACTGTCCAAAGCCGGCAAAGGCGTTTTGCGCGCCCGTTTCTTCTGTGCTAGGACGTTCACGCACGGTCGGACTTGATGCCGTTGCGGGGCAAACCCCGCCGGATGCGCCACCGGAAAACGGACAGGCAGGACGGGGGCGCGAGACTATGGTGCAAGGCAGGAAAGCGGCAATCCTTGTCGGTCAGGCAGCCTTGATCGCGGCGCTCGCGGCGTGCGGCGGCGGGTCGAGCAGCAAGCTCGCCCTGGACGGCGTGCCGCCCGAACAGATCTACCAGATCGGCCAGCGCACCCTGACCGTCGACCGCGACCCGAAGAAGGCCGTGACGATCTTTGCCGAGATCGAGCGCCAGTATCCCTACACGATCTGGGCGCGCCGCGCGCTGATCCAGGAAGCGGTAAGCCAGCACCGCGCCCGCAAGTTCGACGACGCGCGCACGACGGCGCAGCGCTATATCGACACCTATCCGGGTGACGAGGATGCGGCCTATGCGAAATACATCATCGCGCTAACCTACTACGACCAGATCGACGATGTCGGCCGCGACCAGAAGATGACCTATGACGCGCTTCAGGCGCTCAGGGCCGTCATCCAGGACTATCCCGACAGCGAATATGCCAAGTCGGCGATCCTGAAGTTCGACCTGGCCTTCGACCATCTGGCCGGCAAGGAAATGGAGGTCGGCCGCTACTACCTGAAGCAGGGCGACTATACCGCCGCCATCAACCGCTTCCGCGTGGTGGTCGAGCAATATCAGACCACGACCCAGACGCCCGAGGCGCTCTACCGGCTGATCGAATGCTACCTCTCGCTTGGCATCACGGACCAGGCGCAGACAGCGGGTGCGATTCTGGGGCATAACTTCCAGTCGACCGTCTGGTACCGCGACGGCTACCGGGTCCTGACCGGGCAGGGGCTGGCGCCCAAGGCCTCGGCGACCGGCTGGCTGAGCGAGATCTACCGGCAGACGGTCCAGGGCAAGTGGCTCTGAACGTGGCTCGGATCATCCGGGGCCCTTGGGGGGGCTGATGCTCCGCACGCTCGAAATCCGCGACATGGTGTTGATCGAGCGGCTGGACCTGGCGTTTCAGCCGGGCTTGAACGTGCTGACCGGCGAGACGGGCGCGGGCAAGTCGATCCTTCTGGACTGTCTGGGCTTCGTCCTGGGCTGGCGCGGACGGGCCGACCTGGTCCGGGCGGGCGCTGCGCAGGGCGAGGTGACGGCGGTTTTCGATCTGCCCGACGCTCATCCGGTGCGCGCTGTCCTGACGGACGCCGGGATCGAGGCAGAGGGCGAGCTGATCCTGCGGCGGATGGTGGCGGCGGACGGGCGGCGGACGGGTTGGGTCAACGACCGGCGCGTCACCGCAGAGGTGTTGCGCGATCTGGGGGACCGGCTGGTCGAGCTTCACGGCCAGCATGACGACCGCGGTCTTCTGAACGCGCGGGGCCATCGCCTGCTTCTGGATGCCTTCGCCGACCTGCCGCTTGGGCCGTTGCGCACGGCCTGGGCACGGTTGTCCGAGGTGCAGCGCGCGCTGGACGAGGCGCAGGCGAACGAGGCGCGGCTTCGCGCGGACGAGGAGTATCTGCGCCATGCGGGGGCAGAGCTCGCGGCCTTCGCGCCTGTCGCTGGCGAGGAAGAGGCGCTCGACGCCCGCCGGCGCGCCATGCAGGCCGGCGCACGGGTCAGCGAGGATCTGGGACGCGCCGCACAGGCCCTGGGGTCCGACGGGGCCGAAGGGTTGATGATCGACGCGACCCGCTGGCTGGAAGGTGCTGCCGCAAAGGTCGAAGGGCCGCTCGACGCGCCCCTTGCCGCCCTGTCGCGGGCTCTGACCGAGCTTGGCGAGGCGACGCAGGGGCTCGATGCGGCGATAGAGGCGTTGGCCTTCGATCCGGCCGAGCGGGAGCGGGTGGAAGAGCGGCTCTTCGCGCTTCGTGCGCTGGCGCGCAAGCACGGGGTGGCGGCGGATGACCTGCCCGAGACGGCGGCGCGTTTCGCCGAGCGGTTGGCGGCGCTCGATACCGCGCTTGGTGGCCAGAAGGGGCTGAAGGCGGCTGTGGCCGAGGCCAGGGGCGCCTATGACAGGCTTGCGGCCGAGGCGCGTGCGGCAAGGCAGAAGGCGGCGGGGCGGCTCGACAAGGCCATCGCGGCCGAACTTGCCCCCTTGAAGATGGAGCGCGCCCATTTCCAGACCGTCCTTTCGCCCGCCGATCCGGGCCCCGACGGGATCGACTTGGTCGAGTTTACTGTCGCGACCAACCCCGGCGCGCCCGCCGGTCCCCTGAACCGAATCGCGTCGGGGGGCGAGCTGTCGCGCTTCCTTCTGGCCTTGAAGGTGGCGCTCGCGCGCGGGGGCGAGGCGGTGACGATGATCTTCGACGAGATCGACCGGGGCGTCGGCGGGGCGACGGCGGATGCTGTCGGGCGGCGGCTCGAGCGGCTGGCGGAAAGCGCGCAGATCCTGGTCGTGACCCATTCGCCGCAGGTCGCGGCGCGGGGGGCGCACCATTGGCGGGTGGAAAAGCGGGTGACGGGGGGCGAGACGCGCTCGACCGTCGTGTCGCTGTCGCCCGAGGCGCGGCTTGACGAGGTGGCGCGAATGCTGGCCGGTGAGACTGTCACCGAGGCAGCCCGCGCGGCGGCCAAGGCGCTTCTGTCAGCCTAGGGGTGCGCAGGCCCGCGCCAGCCAGTCGCGGGTCGCAGGGCTGACGCGCGGCCCGATCCCGGCCAGGACCTGCGCGTGGTAGGCGTCGATCCAGTCGACCTCGGCGCGGGTCAGCATCGGCGCCTCGATCAGGCGGCGGTCGATCGGCACCAGCGTCAGGGTGCGGAACATCAGCATTTCACGTTCCGCATCGCCGCCGGGCAGGGGGGGCGCCTCTTCCACCAGCACCAGGTTCTCGATCCTTATGCCGAAAGCGCCCTCGCGGTAGTAGCCGGGCTCATTCGACAGGATCATGCCGGCCTCGATCGGCGTGTCGGACCGGCGCGAGAGGCCGGCAGGCCCCTCATGCACGCCCAGGAAGGCGCCGACGCCGTGGCCGGTGCCGTGGTTGTAGTCCTGATGCGCCATCCAGAGGGGGGCGCGCGCGATGGCGTCGAGGTGCGCGCCCGCGAGCCCCTTCGGCCAGCGCAACCGGCTCATGGCGATCATGCCTTGCAGGACGCGGGTGAAGGCGGCGCGCGCGTCGGGGGAGGGGGTGCCGAGGGGGATCAGGGTGCGGGTCACGTCGGTGGTGCCGTCCTGATACTGCGCGCCGGAATCGAGGACGACCAGGTCGCCCTGCCCGATGGCGCGGTCGGTGTCGCGGGTCACGCGGTAGTGCATGATGGCGCCGTTCGGCCCCGCGCCGCTGATCGTGTCGAAGCTGATGTCGCGCAGCGCATTCGTGGCGCGGCGCGCCTGTTCCAGCCGCTCGACCAGGGTGATTTCCGTGTGGCCGTCGGGGTTTGCGTCGAGCCATGCCAGGAACTCGGCCACCGCCGCGCCGTCGCGCAGGTGGGCCGCGACCATTCCCGCAACCTCTGCGGCGTTCTTGCGCGCCTTGGGGGCAAGGCAGGGGTCGGGGGCATGGACGATCTCTGTTCCCGCTGCCTTCAGGCGGTCTGTGACGCCGATCGGCGCCGTCGCGCGGTCGACGCGCACCGGGCCGGTCAGGGCCGCCAGATGGTCGGCAAAGCTGCCGGGCGGGTGAAGCCTGACATCTGGCCCCAGATGCGCGCGCGCCTCTGTCCCGACCTTGGCGTCGTCGATGAACAGATCGACCGACCCGTCATCGCGGATGGTGCTTAGCGCCTGCACGACCGGCGTATGGGCGATGTCGGCGCCCCGGATGTTCAAAAGCCAGCACAGGCTTTCCGGCAGGGTCAGGACGGCCGCGCTTTGGCCGCCTGCGCGCAGGTCCGCCGCGATCCGGGCGCGCTTGTCGGCCGAAGAGACGCCCGCGAGCGACAGGGGGTGGACAGAGACCTGTCCGACGGGCGGTGCCGGACGGTCGGTCCAGATGCGGTCGATCAGGTTGTTTTGTGCCACCAGTTCGATCCCGGTGCCTTTGAGCCGCGCCTCGATCTCTTCGACCTCACGCAGTGTGGCAAGCCAGGGGTCGTAGGCGACACGGCCGCCCTTCGGCAGCGCCTCGACCAGCCAGTCGCCGGCCTTGACCTCGGGCCAGTCGACGGGGGTGAAGGCGGCCAGGTCGATCTGGCTTTTGACCTGCGTGCGGTAGCGGCCATCGACGAAGACGCCGGCGCGGTCCAGAAGGGCGACGCAGAAGCCTGCGGACCCGGTGAAGCCCGTCAGCCAGGCGAGCCGCTCGTCCCGGGGTGCGACGTTTTCGCCCTGATGCACGTCGGCGCGCGGCACGATCACGCCGGAAAGCCCGCTGCGCCGCAGGTCCTGGCGCAGCGCCGCCAGCCGCCCGGCGCCTTGGCTGGGGTCGGCCGTCGTCTCGAATGACTGGAACATGAGCCTGCCTTTCGTCGGGTGCGTCAGCCCCTTGTCACGCAACCCGGCGCTGGCCGAGCGCGCGCGCACGGGCGCGGGGGTTGGCGTCAAACAGGCTCGCCAGCTGCTCGGTCATGGCGCCCGCCAGCTGTTCGACATCGGTGATCGTGACGGCGCGCTGGTAGTAGCGGGTCACGTCATGGCCGATGCCGATGGCGATCAGTTCGACGAGTTTCCTTTTCTCGACCATGGCGATCACGTCGCGCAGGTGTTTTTCCAGGTAGTTCGCCGGGTTGACCGACAGGGTGCTGTCATCGACCGGCGCGCCGTCCGAGATCACCATCAGGATCTTGCGTTGTTCGGGGCGGTGGATCGTGCGCCGGTGCGCCCATTCCAGCGCCTCGCCGTCGATGTTCTCTTTCAAAAGCCCTTCCTTCATCATCAGGCCAAGGTTTGGCTTGACCCGCCGCCAGGGCGCGTCGGCGGACTTGTAGACGATGTGGCGCAGGTCGTTCAGCCGGCCCGGATGGCTTGGCCGGCCCGAGGCGAGCCAGCGTTCGCGCGACTGGCCGCCCTTCCAGGCGCGGGTAGTGAAGCCCAGGATCTCGACCTTGACCTGGCAGCGTTCGAGCGTGCGGGCCAGAACGTCGGCGCAGATCGCGGCGATGGAAATCGGGCGGCCGCGCATCGAGCCCGAGTTGTCCAGAAGGAGCGTCACGCAGGTATCGCGGAACTCGGTGTCCTTTTCCCATTTGAAGGACAGGGGCGTCGTCGGGTTGGCCACGACGCGCGCCAGACGGCCGGCGTCGAGGATGCCCTCTTCCTTGTCGAATTCCCAACTGCGGTTCTGCTGGGCCTGAAGCCGGCGCTGCAGCTTGTTGGCCAGCCGCGAGACGGCGCCCTTCAGCGGTTCGAGTTGCTGGTCGAGGTAGGCGCGGAGCCGTTCCAGTTCAGCCGCCTCGGCCAGTTCTTCGGCGCGGATTTCCTCGTCATAGTCTGTTGTATAGACGACATAATTTGGATCGGCGTCGGAATGGGGCGCGGGGGCAGGCGGGTCGAGCGGGGCGTCGCTTTCGGGAAGCTCTGCCTCTTCGCCTTCCTCCATGTCGGCCATGTCGTCCGAAGTGACCTTCGACTGGCTCGGGTCGTCCTCCTTGTCCTGGCTTTCCTCGGGCGTGGCCTCTTCTTCCAGGCCCTCGCTCTGTTCCTCGCTGTCGGCGGTGTCGGGCTGGTCCTCGGCGTCCTGGTCCTCGCCGTCATCCTCGGGCGCCTCGTCGGGATCATCGCCCAGTTGATCGCCGTAGCCCAGATCCTTGATGATCTGGCGCGCGAGGCGCGCGAAGGCGGCCTGGTCGCCCAGATTCTCGCGGATATGGTCGAGCGCGTCGCCCGCCTGGCCCTCGATATAGGGGCGCCAGAGCTCCATCACGTGCCCCGCGCCGCCCGGCATGGGGCGCCCCGTCGCCAGATGGCGGACCAGATAGCCTGCGGCCTGGGCGAGCGGCGCCTCTTCGGTCGAACGGACCTGGCTGTAGCCGCGGCGTTCGGCCTCGGCCCCGATCTTGGCGTCGATATTGCCTAGCGTGCCCGGCATGTCGCGGGCGCCCAGGGCCTCGGCGCGGGCGATTTCCATCGCCTCGAACAGGTCGCGCGCCATGGGGCCTTGCGGGGCGTAGCGGGCGGCGATGGCATTGTCGTGGTAGCGGTGGCGCAGCGCCAGCGAATCGGCCGTGCCACGCGCGATCAGCACCTCTTCGCGGGTCAGGCGGCGGCTGACCTGCGGCAGGCGCATCGTGTCGCCGGTCATGCCGGGCGGATCGACCGAATAGGTTACCGTCAGGTCCGGCGCGTCCGCCATGGTGCGCGTCGCCTCGGCCAGGGCTTTCTTGAACGGATCGGCGGGATTGTCGGTCGGTTTGTTCATCGTTGATCTGCCGCCTCTTCCAGCGTTTTCCGGCCCGATGCGAGATCCGCAAGCAGGTCGACGTGAATCTGAAGCGCGTCGATCACGGGAAAGCCGGGGTCCCGGCCATCGAACGCGAGATTGAGATCCGTGCCGGCCAGTACGACAGCTTCGGCTCCGCGCGCCATCATGCGCCGGCCGGCGTCAAAAAGCACCTCGCGCGTGCTTTCGGGGCAGGTCCCGGTGATGGCCATGTCCTGATAAAGCTGTCCGACCTCCTGGAACTCCGTGTCCGGCGCGATTGCAGCCGTCCGCTTCATCTGGCCGAAGAGCCGGGTCCGCATGGCGACCCAGGTTCCCAGAAGTCCGACCCTGCCCATGCCCCGCGCCGCGAAGTGATCGTCGAGCGGCTTGATGGCGCTGACCAACGGCAGGCTCGAGCGGGCGCGGGTTTCATCGAAACAGAAATGCGCTCCGATCGAGGTGATAACCGCGCAGTCCGCGCCGGCCGCTTTCAACCGGTCGATCAGCGGGGCGAAAATGCTGGCCTGGGCGTCCCGATTGTCCGAATTCGCATTGGCGATCAGCGGATGGATGTCAGCCTGAACCATGGTCAACCCGAGCGGCATCTTGCGCTCGGCCATCGCCTTGCAGAGCCGCTGATAGTAGATCACCGCCGCCGCCGGGCCGATCCCGCCGATCAGGCCGATGCTGGTCATGGATGCACCGCGATGACGGGAAGGATGGGCACGCGCGCTCCCGTCTCGACGCCGCGAATTGTTCCGCGCGGATCGGCCGGGTTGGTCATCTCAGTCATCCGCGCGGCACCGGTTCCGGTGGTGCCCGCGGCCCTTTGCCTGGCCCGGAGCCCATTCGGGGCCGCACTGGGGCGAGACGAACCCGACCTGATCCTCGTCGTCCATGTGGCGCATCTTCATGCGGCCGTTGCCGCAGTTCATCTGCACCATATCGCCGTAGATCGTCCGCATTTCCTGGCAGGCGCGCCCCCGGTTCATGCCTTTGTGCCGATGCGGAACCCCGGTCGCGACGCAGGCAGTCAGCGACAGAAGCACGGCGACAAGCCCAAGCCGGGTTGCGGTCTGTCCCATCAGCGGATCGACTGGCTGGCGGCGCTTTCGGGCAGTTCCTCGTCGAAGCAGCGCTGGTAGAACTCGGCGACGGTCTGGCGTTCCAGCTCGTCGCACTTGTTCAGGAAGGTCAGGCGGAAGGCGTAGCCGACGTTGCGGAAGATTTCGGCGTTCGCGGCCCAGTTCAGGACGGTGCGCGGGCTCATGACGGTCGAAAGCTCGCCATTCATGAAGGCGGTCCGGGTCAGGTCGGCGACGGTGACCATCTGGCCGATGATCTTGCGGCCCTTCTCGGTGTTGTAGTGCGGGCTCTTGGCCAGGACGATCGCGGTTTCGGCATCGTGGCTGAGGTAGTTCAGCGTCGCGACCAGCGACCAGCGGTCCATCTGGGCCTGGTTGATCTGCTGGACGCCGTGATAGAGGCCGGTCGTGTCGCCCAGACCCACGGTGTTCGCCGTCGCGAAAAGGCGGAAGGACGGGTGGGGGGTGATGATCTCGTTCTGGTCGAGAAGCGTCAGCTTGCCGTCATGTTCCAGCACGCGCTGGATGACGAACATCACGTCCGCCCGGCCCGCGTCGTATTCGTCAAAGACGATGGCGACAGGATTGCGCAGCGCCCAGGGCAGGATGCCTTCGTGGAATTCGGTGACCTGCTTGCCGTCGCGAAGCTTGATCGCGTCCTTGCCGATCAGGTCGATGCGGCTGATGTGGCTGTCAAGGTTCACGCGCACGCAGGGCCAGTTGAGGCGGGCCGCGACCTGTTCGATATGGGTCGACTTGCCGGTGCCGTGGTAGCCCTGGATCATGACGCGGCGGTTGTAGGCGAAGCCCGCAAGGATGGCGAGCGTCGTGTCCGGGTCGAACTTGTAGGTCAGGTCGAGCTCGGGCACGCGGTCGGTCTTTTCGCCGAACGCCTTGACCTTCATCTCGCTGTCGATGCCGAACACATCGCGTACGGAGATTTCTTCGGTCGGTTTCGCATGTTGGTCGAGCATTGGGTCCGCCATCGTTCTTTGGCCCGGAACCCTACCGGGCGCCACCGCGCCTTGATGAAGGAGATCGCGGGAGGGTGCAAGGGGCGGGGGCGACAAGCCGGGGCTCAGGCACCGTCCGCAGGTGCGGAATGTCCTTTGTTTCCGCCCGGCGACAATGCGCGGCGGCGGGGCCAACGAGAGATTTGCGGGAAACGGTAAGGCCGGGTATTCGGCCGGTTTGCGGGGGCCGGGCGGTTCTGGTTGCCCGGCAATCTGCCTCGGTTTAACGCCTGTCTGGTGGTGCGCAGGAAAATGGCGCCGTTGCCTTGCCGCGCGCAACAGGATTTTGTTGACAGAAATACTCGGTAAAAGATAAATCCTGATAAATTTACTGTGATAAAAAGGTCCCCGATGCGCCGCCTCTCCTTCGCCCTGACTTTTTTGCCGTTGCTTGCCGTGCCGGCCCTTGCCGACGACCTTTCGCCCATCGAGCGCCTGGGCAAGTCGATCTTCACCGATGGCAACCTCTCGGCGAACGGGGCGCAGTCCTGCAGCTTCTGCCATGACCCGGGCCAGGGCTTCACCAGCGCGCATGACGCATTCAACAGGGCGGGCGCCGTCATCGAGGGTGCGGTCCCGGGCCGGTTTGGCAACCGCAAGCCGCCGTCGGCCGCCTATGCCTCTTTCTCGCCGGTCCTGAGCCACATCATCGACGGTGGCGACGTGACGTTTGTCGGCGGGGCCTTCCTCGACGGCCGGGCGACGGGCGGCAAGCTGGGGGTGCCGGTCGCCGACCAGGCTCAGGGGCCGTTCCTCAACCCCAATGAAATGGCGATGCCGTCGGCGGCCTGTGTCGTCTACCGCGTCCTTCATCCGGCCGACCCCGCGCAGTATCCGGTCAAGCTGACCGATGTCTGGGGCAAGGATGTCGCGGACGTGACTTTCCCGCCGGGGCTCGAGGAGGCGTGCAAGAATCCGGACGCCAAGATCGAGATCCCGGAAGGAGAGATGGCCGATGCGATCGAGGCAGCCTTCGGCCGGATCGCGCTCTCTGTCTCTGCCTTCGAGCAGTCGCATGAGGTCAATCGTTTCAGTTCGCGCTACGACAAGTGGACGCGCGGCGAGGGCACGCTTTCGGACGAGGAACTGGCAGGGCTCGAGGTCTTCAAGGCCGAGGACAAGGGCAATTGCGCGGCCTGCCACGTGCTGACGCCGAACACCCAAGGCGGCCCCGCGGTTCTGACCGACTGGACCTTCGACAACCTCGGCGTGCCGCGTAACCGCGACAATCCCTTCTACAAGGACGCGGCGAACACGGCCGGCAAGGACTGGTATGACGCGGGCCTTGGCGGCTACCTGGCGACCGATCCGGTCTTCAAGCCCTATGCGGACGCGAACATGGCCCGCCAGCAGGTGCCTACCTTGCGCAACCTGACCAAGGTCGCCGCGCCCGGGACGGCGAAGGGCTACATGCACAACGGTTATTTCAAGACGCTCGAAGGGGTCGTCCACTTCTACAACACCCGCGACGTGCTGCCGGCCTGCGCCGATCCGCTGGCCAGCGAGGCCGAGGCGATGGCCCAGAAGTGCTGGCCCGCGCCCGAATATGCCGCGACGATGAACAAGGACGAGCTGGGCAACCTGAAAATGACCGGCACGGAAGAGGCCGAGCTGGTCGCCTTCCTCAAGACACTGGATGACGAGTGACCTTGGTTCGTGACCGGTAAAGCGCGTCGCACGCAGGTGTGATTGCCCTTTGCCGACGCGCTGTGGCATTTAGGCTCCCAGAACATTGGGAGCGGCCCATGAGAAGCTTTCGACTGAATTCCAAGATCGGCCGGCGCGGGCTCATCCTCGGAAGCGGGGCGCTGGCGCTTCTGCGCATGGCGCGGGCGCGGGCCGACGAGGCGGCAGGTGAGGTGTTCGAGGTCACGCACAGCCCCGACGAATGGCGCGCGCTTCTGGGGCCGGACCGCTATGCCGTCCTGCGCGAGGCGGCGACAGAGCCCTCGGGCTCGTCCTCCCTGAACAACGAACATCGCGCCGGCACCTTCGATTGCGCCGGCTGCAAGTTGCCGCTCTATGCCTCGGACGCCAAGTTCGACAGCGGCACGGGATGGCCCTCGTTCACCGCACCCCTGCCGGATGCGGTCAAGACCAGGGCCGACAAGGGCTGGATCTTCACCCGGACCGAGGTCCACTGCCGCCGTTGCGGCGGTCATCTGGGCCATGTCTTCGATGACGGCCCGGCACCGACCGGCAAGCGCTACTGCATGAACGGGCTGGCGCTGACCTTCACCGCCGCCTGAGGCGCGCGCCGCGCGACAGTGGCCTGGACCGCAGCGTGGACAGCAGCGTGGACAGGGCCGCAAAGGGCGGCTACCACCCTCATGCGGGCACGGTCGCCCGAATGGTAGCTCGTCAGGGAGCGCGTATGGCAGCCCGTCCTTCGGCGCTGACGGAAAAGGTGACGGCGGATCTGCGCGCGCTTCTGGCGGCAGAGCCGGACGCCGGCCGGCTGGCGCAAGCTCTGCGGCACCTGGCGAAATGGCGCGCGGCCCTGATCGAGGCGACGCTGCGCGAGCGGTCGGGTGAACGGGTGCTGGCCGGGCCCTTCGCCGGCATGGATTATGGCGGGGCGAGCGAAGGGGCCGGGGCCGCGCGGCTTCTCGGCGTCTATGAGCCGGCGCTTCATCCGGTGATCGAGGCGATCATCGCCCGCGCGCCCGACCTGATCCTCGATCTGGGTGCGGCCGAGGGCTATTATGCTGTTGGCCTCGCGCTCAGGCTGCCGGGGGCACGGGTTCTGGCCTTCGACAGCGACCGGGTGGCGCGGGCGCGCTGTCGGGCCATGGCCGAACGGAACGGGGTCGCGGACCGGGTCGCGGTCATGGGCACCGCTACGCGCGCCGATTTCGACCGCTGCGCGGGGCATCGCGCACTGGTCCTGTGCGATATCGAAGGGGCCGAGGAAACGCTTCTGGACCCTGCCGAGGCGCCGGCGCTGGCTTCGGCAGACATATTGGTCGAGGCGCACGACTGCTTCGTGCCGGGCCTGTCGCAGCGGCTGGCGGACCGCTTCGCTTCCACCCACCGCGTCACGCGACTGGACCGTGGGGCGCCCGACGCGCCGCTGCCCGCCTGGATGAACGCGCTTTCGGACCTGGACCGGCTGCTTGCGGTCTGGGAATGGAGGATGGGGCCCACGCCCTGGCTGTGGATGGAGGCAAGGCGGTGAGCAGCGGGCCGGCAGGGAACGCCGCCTTGTGGTATGCCGATGACGGGTTCCTGCCGGAAAAGCATGGGATCAACGGCCGACGGGTCGCCGGTGCTTCGTTTCTGCGCGGCTATGCGCAGCATGCGGTGGCCGACGAACTGGTGGCCCTTGTCGGGTCCGATGCCGAGGCCCGGACCTTTGCCGAGGCCGTCGCGTCGGTTGCGCCGGATCGCCCGGTCCGCAGCCTGTCGCGCCACTTCCCGCTGCGCATGGCGCCCCTTGATACGATCTTCTATCCCAGCCCCAACTTCGGGCCAGAGCTTTGGCGGCGCGTGCGGCACGGGGCTGGCGCCTATTCGATCTGCGGCCTTACCCATACGACGGCCTCGCTCGGCGTCATGCAGGGCTTCTTCGACCTTTGCGCGGCGCCCCATGGCGGATGGGACGCGGTCATCTGCACCTCGACCGCCGTCCGCGCCTCGGTCCGGGCGCAGGTCGACCTGATCGACGACTATCTGGCGCGGCATCTGGGCGCGACCCGGCCCGCGCGTTTCCAGACGCCGGTGGTGCCGCTCGGTCTTGACACGGCAGCCTTTGAGCCAGACCCCGAGGCGGGGGCGGACCTCAGGAAGCGGATCGGCCTTGGCGCGGGCGACGTGCTGCTTGCGACGCTGGCGCGGCTCAGCCCGAACGTGAAGTTCGACCCGCTGCCGCTTTATCTTGCGATCGCGGATGCCCGGCAGCGCGTCGGCGACCGGCGGCTGCATCTGGCGGTCTGCGGCGTCTTCGACAGCGGGCACGCCAAGCGCGTGTTCCAGGACGGGGCGATCGCGCTGCTGGGCGAGGGGGCGGTGACGTTCCTTGACGGCGCGCTGGTGGAAGACCGGCGGGCCACCCTGTCGGCGGCCGACATGTTCGTCTTTCCGATCGACAATGTGCAGGAAACCTTCGGCCTCGCGCCGGTCGAGGCGATGGCGGCAGGGCTGCCGGTCATCACCTCGGACTGGGACGGGATGCGCGACACGGTAACGCCCGAGGTGGGCTTCCGCGTGCCGACGCGCACGCTTCGGGCTGCGGATGCGGCGGAAGAGGCGCTGCGGCATCATGCCGAGATCGACAATTATCCGCGCTACGTCGGCGCCGTCTCGGGCATGACCGAGGTCGAGGTGGCGGCCCTTGCCGACCGGATCGTCGACCTGGCGCTGAACCCCTCGCTGCGCCGCAAGATGGGAACGGCAGGGCAGGCGCGGGCGCGGGCGCTTTACGACTGGGCGGCGGTCGTGCCGCAGATGCAGGCGGTCTTTGCCGACCTGTCGGCGCGGCGACAGCGGGAGGGGGCGGGGGCGATCCGGCTCGAGGCCGATGCGCTGCCGGTCGCGCCGTCGCCCTTCCGCCTGTTCGCGGCCTGGCCCAGCCAGCAGGTCGATTTCGCGCGCGACCGGATCGTCGCCGTTCCCGGGCAGGGCGTGGCTGCGATCTTTGCAGCGCGCGACCTGAAGCGGATCGGCCGTTCGGTCCAGACCGAGGCCGAGCTGACCGCCGTCCTGCAGGTGGTGGCGTCCGGGGGCGCGGCCGGCGTGAGCCTTGGCGACATCGTGGCCGCGACCCGGCTCCGGCCGATGATGGTGCGCCGGGCGCTGATCTGGCTGATGAAATACGCGCTCGCCCGGCGGTTCTAGCGCCGGGCGCGAACGAGTCCGTCAGTCGGGTCCGTCAGTCGGGTCCGTCAGTCGCGGAAGTTGCGGCTGTCCTTGATCTGGTCCCACGCCCAGACGACCTCTTGCAGGCGGGCCTCGTCGCTGCGGTCGCCGCCGTTCATGTCGGGGTGAAGATCCTTGACCAGGCTTTTGTATTGCTGGCGGATTTCCGGCTTCGTCCAGGTGTCGCGCGCCTCGAGGATCTCGAGCGCCTTGCGTTCGGTCGGCGGCAGCTTGCGGCCCGCGGACCGGCCGGGGTTCATGGTGGCATTTGCACCCAGAACCTCCATCGGGTTGGCGATGCCGAGCCGTTGCCAGGCCTGATCCTCGACGCCCGCCTTGCCGAAGGGGCGCGTCTCGCGGCCCCAGACGCGGTCCTTGTCGATGAACTTCTCGAACTCGTCCTCGGTCGTGCCGTGGAAGAAGTTCCACTTCAGATTGTATTCCCGGACATGCTCGCGGCAGAACCAGAAATAGTCGTCCAGGTTGTCGGGCGACTTCGGCGCGCGGAACTGGCCGGGCTGGTCGCAGCCCTTGTGCTCGCAGCGGCGCGACGAGGTTTCGAAGGCGCCGGACATGGCGCGCTTGCCCTTAAGTCGCCGCTTCTTGTCCGAAGCAGCAGAAATGTCGAAGCCGAATGGGTCGCTCTTGGTCATGCGGTCTTGGGCCTTGGTCTGTCTGTCCGGTCTGGATCGGGGCGCAGCGGGCGGCGCGATCCGATTCAGGCACGCCAGTCTAGAGGTTTTGAGCGGGGTTTGAAGCCCCCAGCAGAGAACTTGCGGAAAAATCGGCGCGGGGTCGCCCCACGGCCACCCTCACGACGCCACCTTCACAACCGCGCCCCGCTTGCGTATAGGCCGGGGCGCGACCCATAGGAGCCCGCGAATGCAAGGCAGCGCCAACCTGAACCTGATGATCAAGGCCGCCCGCAAGGCCGGGCGCAGCCTCGTGAAGGACTTCCGAGAGGTAGAGAACCTGCAGGTCTCGATCAAGGGGGCGGGCGATTTTGTCAGCCGCGCCGACATCATGGCCGAAAAGCTGATCCGCGAGGAGCTGATGGGCGCGCGCCCGACCTATGGCTGGCTCGGCGAGGAAAGCGGCGAGACGGCGGGGGCGGACCCCACGCGGCGCTGGATCGTGGACCCGCTCGACGGGACGACGAACTTCCTGCACGGCCTGCCGCACTGGGCGGTGTCGATCGCGCTGGAGCACAAGGGCGAGATCGTTTCGGCGGTGGTCTACGACCCGGCGAAGGACGAGCTGTTCTGGGCCGAAAAGGGCGCGGGCGCCTGGATGAACGAGGGGCGCATCCGCGTCTCGGCGCGCCGCACCATGGCCGAGGCGTTGCTGGCGACGGGCGTGCCCTTCGGGACCAAGAAGACGCTGCCCGCCACCATGCGCGATCTGGCGCGGCTCATGCCCGCGACCGCCGGCCTGCGCCGCTTCGGTGCGGCGTCGCTCGACCTGGCCTACGTCGCGGGCGGCCGGCTTGACGGTTACTGGGAGCGTGAGCTTGGCGCCTGGGACATGGCGGCCGGGATCCTGCTGGTGAAGGAGGCGGGGGGCTTTACCTCGGCCGTACGCGCGGGCCGCGAGATCCTGGAGAGCGGGTCGGTCATCGCCGCGAACGCCGAGCTTTTTGCGCCCCTGTCAGAGATCTTGCGCGAACCGGCGTGAGGCCTTGGGGGCCTGTTCGCCCCCCGAGGATCGGTCGGGCCGGGCGGGAAAGAAAACGCACCGCGTTTCCCCCGGCCGTGTGGGAACGATTCCGCTGGATCGCCGGTGTCATGAACTTGCGAAGGCCGGCGCTTGCCCCGGTGGGCGCATAGCGCCCGCCATGGGCGGGGCGGGCGCTGGCCGATGGCTTTGGGGCCACCGGCTGGGACAAAAGACGAAGCCTTCGCATGGCAGAGTCAACGGCCTCTGCCACCCGGACCGGAAAGGTCAGGCGTAGGGGTGACTGTCAATCCGCCCTACCGCAGCCCGCCCGCTACCTCAGCCCGATGTCGGCCAGTGCCAGCGCCAGCGCGGGCGGCAGCGCCGTGTCGGCCGCGCGCCCCTCTGGCAGGTCGCGCGGGCTGTCGGCGGGGTCGAGGTAGCGCCAGCCCTGGAACGGGCGACGGGCCGCCGGTTCGGTGCGGATCACCGCCGGGTCAAGGACCAGCCCGCAGCGCAGGATGCCGTCCGCGCCCCGGACCTCGTCCAGCCTGACGATGCGCTGGCGCGCCAGCACCAGCCCCTTCATCACCCAGTAAAGCGAGCCGCCGGCCAGAACCTCGGCCGCGCGCTTGGGCCACATGCGGGTCACATGGCGCCGCTCGCCGCCGGCCAAGCCGGACGGGTGCGCCGCCTGCCAGGCGATCAGCTCTTCCACCGCATCGCAGCCGACGCAGAGTTTCAGGATGTTGACATGGCCCGTCATGGTGCCCCCCGCTGGGGCCAAGATAGACCCCCGGCGGCGACCCGCAAGGGCCTTGCGCGCGCGGCTTGCCGCAGGGGCGGGGGCGGGGTATGGTCCTAACCCTGCCGACGCGCGTCGAGGCCCGCGCGCGCGGTGAAGGGACGCGCCCCATCCTGCCAGAGGTTCGCCATGTCCGCCTTCGTCGCCCCCATCGCCCAATCGATCTGGGACATGAAATACCGGCTGGAACAGGCGGACGGCACGCCCGTCGACCGCACGGTCGAGGATACCTGGCGCCGCATCGCCCGCGCGCTCGCCGCGCCCGAGGCGGACCCGGCGGCGTGGGAGCCGCGCTTCTATGCGGCGCTTGAGGGCTTCAAGTTTCTGCCCGCGGGCCGGATCATCGCCGGGGCGGGCACGGGCCGCTCGGTGACGCTCTTCAACTGTTTCGTCATGGGAACCATTCCCGACAGCATGGCGGGGATATTCGAGGCGCTGAAGCAGGCGGCGCTGACCATGCAGCAAGGCGGCGGCATTGGCTACGACTTCTCGACCATCCGCCCGCGCGGGGCCGAGGTCAGGGGCGTGGCCGCCGACGCTTCCGGCCCCCTGAGCTTCATGGACGTGTGGGACGCCATGTGCCGCACGATCATGTCGGCGGGCTCGCGCCGGGGCGCGATGATGGCGACCATGCGCTGCGACCACCCCGACATCGAGGCCTTCATCGAGGCCAAGCGCGACCCGGCGCGGCTTCGGATGTTCAACCTTTCGGTCCTGGTGAGCGACCCGTTCATGGCTGCGGTGAAGGCCGACGGGCCCTGGGACCTGCAGTTCGGGGGCCGGGTCTACCGCACGCTGCCGGCGCGCGATCTGTGGAACAAGATCATGCGCGCGACCTTCGACTATGCCGAGCCGGGCGTGATCTTCATCGACCGCATCAACCGGATGAACAACCTCTGGTATGCGGAAGAGATCGCGGCCACCAATCCCTGTGGCGAACAGCCCCTGCCGCCCTACGGGGCCTGCCTTCTGGGCAGCCTTAACCTGGCGCGGCTGGTGCGCGATCCGTTCGGGCCGAAGGCGCATCTGGACGCGGGGGCACTGGATGATCTGGTGCGCGTCGCCGTGCGGATGATGGACAACACGATCGACGAAAGCCGCTTTCCCCTGGAAGAACAGAAGCGCGAGGCGGACGCCAAACGGCGCATCGGGCTGGGCGTCACGGGGCTTGCCGACGCGCTGCTGATGGTCGGGCTGCGCTATGGCTCGGACGAGGCTGCGGCGGCGACCGAGGACTGGATGAAGCGGATCGCGCGGGCGGCCTACCTGGCCTCGGTCGACCTGGCGCGGGAAAAGGGCGCCTTCCCGCTCTTCGATGCGGAGAGGTTCCTGCAATCGGGCACGATGGAGGGAATGGATACCGACGTGCGCGAGGCGGTCAGGGCGCACGGGATCCGCAATGCTCTGCTGACGTCTGTTGCGCCGACGGGGACGATCAGCCTGCTCGCGGGCAACGTCAGTTCCGGGATCGAGCCGGTCTTCGCCTATGCCTACAGCCGCAAGGTCCTGCAGAAGGACGGCAGCCGGACCGAGGAAGAGGTGGTCGACTATGCCGTCCACCTCTGGCGCGAGCTTCATGGCGACGCGCCCCTGCCGGACACGTTCGTCAACGCCCAGACCCTGCCGCCCCTTGACCATGTGAAGATGCAGGCGGCGGCGCAGCGCTGGGTCGACAGCTCGATCTCGAAGACCATCAACTGCCCCGAAGATATCTCGTTCGAGGCGTTCAAGGATGTCTACCTTGCCGCCTGGGACCAGGGCTGCAAGGGCTGCACCACCTACCGGCCGAATGCCGTCACCGGGAGCGTGCTGACCGTGAGCGAGGGCGCCGACCGCGCGCCCGAGGCCGATCAGGGCGCCGAGGTTGTCTACCTGTCCGAACCGCTCGACCGGCCGCAGGCGCTGGACGGGGCGACCTACAAGCTGAAGTGGCCCGACAGCGAACATGCGATCTACCTCACGATCAACGACATCGTCCAGGGCGGCCACCGCCGGCCGTTCGAGGTCTTCATCAACTCGAAGAACATGGAACATTACGCCTGGACGGTGGCGCTGACGCGCATGATCTCGGCCGTGTTCCGGCGGGGCGGGGACGTGAGTTTTGTGGTCGAAGAGCTGAAGGCCGTCTTCGATCCGCGTGGCGGCGCCTGGATGGAGGGGCGCTACATCCCCTCGATCCTCGCGGCGATCGGCGGGGTGATCGAGCGCCACATGATCGCGATCGGCTTCCTGAAGGGCGAGGGGATGGGGCTGAAGTCCGACCCCAAGGCCGTCGCCGTCGCGGTCGGCGAGATGCCGCGGGGGCCGGCCTGCCCAAGCTGCGGCCAATTCGGCCTGCAGAAGATCGAGGGCTGCATGACCTGCCCGAACTGCGGCTATTCGAAGTGCGGGTGAGCCCGTCAACCCAGACCCCAAGGACCCCCCATGCGCAGCATCCGCACCGTCCATGTGATTTCCGCCCATGCCGAGGGCGAGGTCGGCGATGTCATCGTCGGGGGCGTGGCGCCACCGCCGGGTGAGACGGTGTGGGAGCAGAGCCGCTTCATCGCGCGCGACCAGACTTTGCGCAACTTCGTCCTGAACGAACCGCGGGGCGGGGTCTTTCGGCATGTGAACCTGCTGGTGCCGCCGAAGACGCCGGGCGCGGCCGCGGCCTTCATCATCATGGAGCCGGAAGATACGCCGCCCATGTCGGGGTCGAACTCGATCTGCGTGTCGACCGTGCTTCTGGATGGCGGCATCCTCCCCATGCAGGAACCTGTGACCGAGTTCCTGCTGGAAGCGCCGGGCGGCCTTGTGAAGGTGCGGGCCGAGTGCCGGGACGGCAAGGCCGAGCGGATTTTCGTGCAGAACCTGCCGAGCTTTGCGCAGAAGCTGGATGCGACGCTCGAGGTCGAGGGGCTGGGGACGCTGAGGGTCGACACGGCCTTCGGCGGCGACAGCTTTGTCTTTGTCGATGCCCAGGCGCTGGGGTTCTCTCTCACGCCGGACGAGGCGCATGACATCGCGAAACTTGGCGCCAGGATCACCCGGGCGGGCACAGAGCAGCTGGGCTTTCATCACCCGACCAACCCGGACTGGCGGCATTTTTCCTTCTGCCTCTTCGCGGGGCCATTGACGCGCGAGGGGAACCACCTGCGGGCGGGGTCCGCCGTGGCGATCCAGCCGGGCAAGGTCGACCGCTCGCCGACCGGCACCGCGCTTTCGGCGCGGATGGCGGTTCTTCATGCGCGCGGACAGATGAGCGAGGCGGACCGGCTGACGACCGTGTCGCTGATCGGCTCGACTTTTGCCGGGCGGATCGTCGGGACGACCAGGGTGGGGGACGTGCCGGCGATCCAGCCCGAAATCAGCGGGCGGGGCTGGATCACGGGTATCCACCAGCACATGCTCGACCCCTCGGACCCCTGGCCGCAAGGCTATCGGCTGAGCGACACATGGGGGGCGCGTTAGGTCGGGTCAGTTCCCGCCGCCATTTTTGGCCCGGGGTGGCAGAGGCAAGTGACTCTGCCATGCGGTGAACAGGTCTTTTGTCCCGGCCGGTGGCCCAATGGCCATCGGCCAGCGCCCGCCCCGCCCATGGCGGGCGCTTCCGCGCCCACCGGGGCAGGCGCTGGCCTCTGGCAGTTCATGACCCCGACGGTCCAGCAGATACGTTCCCACGACGGTCGGGGGAAACCTATAGGTTTCCTTTTCCCGCCCGGACCCTGCCACGCAGGGACGGCGCGCGACATCGCCAGCCCCCCCGCCCTTGACTCCCCCTTCCGCCCCTGTATAAGCCGCCCGTCCGGGCCCTTGGGCTCCGGGCATCATTGGTGTTGGTGGACCCCGCAAGGGGAAGCCTGTCGCCCCGCAAGGGGAAAGGACAACGCCCTTTTGAAGACGCAAAAGGAGATCAGCGGTGACCAAACGCACCTCTGCCAAGTACAAAATCGACCGCCGGATGGGCGAAAACATCTGGGGCCGCGACAAATCCCCGGTCAACAAGCGTGAATATGGCCCCGGCCAGCACGGCCAGCGCCGCAAGAACAAGCTTTCGGACTTCGGCACGCAGCTGCGCGCCAAGCAGAAGCTGAAGGGCTACTACGGCGACCTGACCGAAAAGCAGTTCCGCAAGATCTACGGCGAGGCCGAGCGCGTGAAGGGTGATACGGGTGAAAACCTGATCGGTCTTCTGGAGCGCCGCCTGGACGCCGTGGTCTACCGTGCCAAGTTCGTCCCGACCGTCTTTGCCGCCCGCCAGTTCGTGAACCATGGCCATGTCACGGTGAACGGCCAGCGCGTCAATATCGGCTCCTACCGCGTCAAGGAAGGCGACGTGATCGCCGTCCGCGACAAGTCGCGCCAGCTTGCCATCGTGCTCGAGGCCGTGGGCCTGGCCGAGCGTGACGTGCCGGATTATCTGGAAGTCGACCACAACAAGATGACCGCGACCTTCGTGCGCCAGCCGGCGCTGGGCGATGTGCCCTATCCGGTGCAGATGGAACCGCACCTCGTCGTCGAATTCTACGCCAAGAACTGATCTGGCGAAGATCACCGAAAGGGCCGCGCCTTGTGCGCGGCCTTTTTGTTTGCGCAGCCGTCAGGCGACGACCTTGTTTGCGCGCCTATCAGGCGACGACAAAGCCGTGCGCGAAGGGGTCGCGATCGTCGATGAAGATGGTGTTGAAGCCGGTGACGCGCGCCCATCCGGCGATCGAGGGGATGATCGCGGGGCGGTTGGCGACGGTCGCCGCCGCCTCGACCCGGCCCTTGAAGAGCGACCCGATGATGCTTTCGTGGACGAAGTCGTCGCCGATCTTCAGCCGGCCCTTGGCCGCAAGCTGGGCCATCCGGGCCGAGGTGCCGGTGCCGCAGGGTGAACGGTCAATCGCCTTGTCGCCGTAGAAGACGGCGTTCCTCGCATCGGCCTCGGGGTGGCGCGGCGCGCCGGTCCAGAGGATATGCGACAGGCCGCGGATCGCGGGTTTTTCCGGGTGTTCGAAGTCGTATTTCGTGTTGAGCGCCGTGCGCAGCTTGCGGCTGAAGCCCACAAGCTCGCCCGCGCTATAGTCCGCCATGTCGCGAAAGGCGCGCTGCGGCTCGACGATGGCATAGAAGTTGCCGCCATAGGCCACGTCCACCACCACTTCGCCCAGCCCCTCGACCTCGGCCGTCAGCCCCTCGGCATGAAGGAAGGCAGGCACGTTTGTCAGGCGCACTTCCTCGACGAAGCGGCCCTCTTGCCGGTAGGTCACGTCGACGCGGCCGGCGGGCGTGTCGAGGCGGATCGTGCCGGGCGTTTCGGGCCGGATCAGGCCGTTTTCCAGCGCGATCGTGACCGTGCCGATGGTGCCATGTCCGCACATGGGCAGGCAGCCCGAGGTTTCGATGAACAGGACCGCGACGTCGCAATCGTCCCGCGTCGGCGGGTAGAGGATAGAGCCCGACATCTGGTCGTGGCCGCGCGGCTCGAACATGAGGCCGGTGCGGATCCAGTCATACTCCGCCAGGAAATGCGCACGTTTTTCCAGCATGGTTGCGCCCTTGAGGATCGGTGCGCCGCCGGTGACCAGCCGGACCGGATTGCCGCAGGTATGGCCGTCGATGCAGGGGAATGCGTGGTTTGTCATGGGTCTATCCGAAGCGGGCAGGAGAGAAGGGCGCAAGGTCAAGGGCGGGCGCCGCGCCGGTCAGCAGGTCCGCGATGAGGCGCGCGGTGCCTGCCGACTGGGTCAGGCCAAGGTGCCCGTGCCCGAAGGCGCAGAGCGTATTCGGCAGGCCGGGCAGGGGGCCGATGGCTGGAAGGCTGTCGGGCAGCGAGGGGCGAAACCCCATCCATTGCGTGCCCCCGGTGGTGCGCAGGCCGGGCAGGAAGGTGGCGGCCTTCTTCAGCATGGCGTCGGCGCGGACGAAGTTCGGCGGCAGATCGAGGCCCCCGAGTTCGACCGCGCCGCCGACACGGATGCCGGTCGACAGGCGCGAGACGACAAAGCCGTGGCCGCCGAAGGTCACCTGCGTGCGCAGATCGAGGGCGTCGGGGGGCAGCGTCGTGTTGTAGCCGCGTTCCGTCTCGAGCGGGATGCGGACGCCTGCGGTGCGCGCCAGCCGATGCGAAAAGGCCCCGGCGGCCAGCAGGACGCGGCCGATCATCGTGCCCTCGCGGGTCTGGACGCCCTGTTCGGTCAGGGCCGTCGCCTCGGTGATCCGAAGCGTGCCGCCGCGTTCGCGGAAGCGGTCGGCGAGCGCCAGCACATAGAGCTTCGGGTCGGTAACCGACCACCAGCCCGGTGTGAAAGTTGCGTGGGTAAATCGGGCCGCAAGTCCCGGCTGCACCTCGGAAATTTCGCCCCCTGCCAGATGGCGGAAGTCGATCCCGGCCTTGGCGCGCGCTTCCCACCCCGGCAGGCTCGACCGGAACTCACGCTCGCCCTCATAGACCTGCAACTGGCCGTCGCGGCGCAGAAACCCGGTCAGGCCCTGTGTCTCCAGGAACTCCAGAAGCGCGGCCCGCGACAGGCCCGTGAGCGCGGTTTGCGCGACGGTCGAGGCCTGAACCTGCGCCGGTCTGCTCGCCCGCCAGAAACGCCACATCCAGGGCGCGATCTTCAGCGCGTAGCGGGGCGGCACGGTCAGGGGGCCGAGCGGGTCCAGAAGCCACTTCGGCGCCTGCCGGATGATGCGGGGGCTGGCCAGCGGAAAGATGTCGGTGAAGGCGAAGGCCCCGGCATTTCCGGCCGAGGCGCCGGCCGCGGGGCCTTCGCGGTCGATGACCGTGACGCGAAGCCCGCGCGCCTGCGCCGCGAGCGCCGCCGTCAGGCCGACGACGCCCGCGCCGATGACGATCAGGTCTGCCGGTGTCTCAGGCGGCATGGCGCGACACGGCGCCCGGAAGCTTCGACCAGTCGGCATACCAGCGGGTGAAAAGGTCGAACTGCGCCTTGGCATAGCCGCGCTGGCTGTCGCTCAGCCCGTCGGTTTCGACGAAGTGGAGCGTATAGGCCGCCTCGCCCTTCAGGGTCATCAGATACTTGTAGTAAAGGACCAGATCCGGCCCTTCGTCGAAGGACGAGAGCACGTTCAGCGCCGCATCGAGTTCGAGCGCGCGCGCCCGCGCCTCGACATCGCCCGCTGCGGCTGCGCGGCTCAGCGCACAGAGGTGCAGCACTTCGCGCGGCAGGACGTTGCCGATCCCTGAAATCGCGCCGATGGCGCCGCAGTTGACGAAGCCGTGGAAGACCTGCGTGTCGACGCCGATCATCAGGACCACGTCCTTGTCGCGCGAGGTGATGTTTTCGGCGGCATAGCGCAGGTCGGCAGCGCCGCCGAACTCCTTGAAGCCGACGAGATTCGGATGGTCCTTGCGGATGTCGAAGAAGAGGTCGGCGCGGGTCGCATAGCCGTAGTAGGGGCTGTTGTAGATGACCGCCGGAAGCGAGGGCGCGGCGGAAAGCAGCGCCTTGAAATGCGCGCGCTGGGCCGAAACGGACGAGCCGCGCGACAGGACGCGGGGGATCAGCATCAGCCCGTGCGCGCCGACCTTGGCTGCGTGGCGGGCATGGGCCACGGCCGTCGCGGTGTTGACCGCGCCGGTTCCGACGATCACCGGCACACCGGCCTTCACTAACCGCTCGACGCCCTCCATCCGCTCGGCATCGGTCAGAAGGGGCCAATCGCCCATCGAGCCGCAATAGACCACAGCGGACATGCCTGCGGCGATCAACTCCTTGCCCTTCCTGACCAGCGCGTCGAAGTCCGGCGTGCGGTCGGGGCGGCAGGGGGTGAGAAGGGCGGGAATGCAGCCGGAGAAGATCTGGGGATTCATCGATGGCTCCTGTCAGGTGGGTGATTCTGCCATGAAAATACAGGAAGTATTTTTCTAGTCGACTGAAATCAGCCGAGCGGCACCGATTGCCGCCGGTCCCGGGCGATGACGGCCTGTATCTGGCGCACGATCTGGTCGGCGTGGGCCGTCGCCACGCGGTCGGCACGGGCAGGGTCGCGGGCAGCGATGGCGGCGATCATCTCTTCATGTTCCGCGATAAATTCTTGCGGCAAGATGTCCTGATAGGACGAATAATAGATACGCAGGATGCGGCGCCCTTCGTCCAGCAGCCGCACGAAGAGGCCGGTGTAGTAGGGGTTACGCCCCGCCTCGGCGATGGTGACGTGGAAGTCGCGGTTCGTCAGGATCATGCCGACGACATCGCGTCGCCCGGCGGCGCGCTCGAAATCGGCCTGACGGGAGCGGATCAGGGGCAGGTCGCCCGGTTCGTGATGCTCTGCCGCAAGCCGGGTCGTGACGCGATACATGAGCGTCAGCGCGTCGAAGAAGGGCGAAAGGTTCAGGAAGTCGATGGGCGCAACGATGGTCGAGCGGTTCGGCAGCGTGCTGACCAGCCCCTCGGCCGCGAGCCGCACCAGCGCCTCGCGCACCGGCGTGCGCGACATGCCCAGCCGTTCGGCAATCTGGATTTCATCGATCGGGCTGCCGGGGGCAAGCGTCAGGTCCAGGATTTCGCCGCGCAGCGTGTCATAGACGAACTGGACGCCCGAGCCGCGCTTGCGTTCGGTGCGCGGCCCCTCTGCACCGTCGGGCGTGTCTTCGGTGCGGGCGTGGTCGTCCATGGGCTACCTGCGAAGGGGCGCCCGGCCGTTCCGGGCGCCGCCACATTAGGGGGCAGGTGCCCGGTGAGGCAAGGCCGCGAGGGGACGGGCGAACGGGCCCCTCAGTTGACGATCGTCGCCTCGGTCGCAGCGCGAAGCTCGGCTTCGCTGACGCCGTCGGCCAGTTCCACGATCCTCAGCCCGCCCGGCACCACATCGAGGACGCCGAGGTTGCTGATGATGCGGTTCACGACGCCCTTGCCGGTCAGGGGCAGGGTGCAGGCCTTCAGCACCTTCGATTCGCCGTGCTTCGAGGTGTGGTCCATGACCACGACCACGCGGCCGACGCCTGCCACCAGATCCATCGCGCCGCCCATGCCCTTGACGAGCTTGCCGGGGATCATCCAGTTGGCCAGGTCGCCGTTTTCGGCCACTTCCATGGCACCCAGGATCGCCATGGCGATCTTGCCGCCGCGGATCATAGCAAAGCTCTGGGCGCTGTCGAAATAGGCGGTCTGCGGCAGTTCGGTGATGGTCTGCTTGCCGGCGTTGATGAGGTCGGGGTCCTCTTCGCCCTCGAACGGGAAGGGGCCCATGCCGAGCATGCCGTTTTCGGACTGGAGCGTGACCTCGACCCCTTCGGGGATGTAGTTCGAGACGAGCGTCGGGATGCCGATCCCGAGGTTCACATACCAGCCGTCCTGAAGCTCTTGCGCCGCGCGCGCGGCCATTTGGTTGCGGTCCCAGGCCATCAGGCGGACTCCCTCTTGCGGACGGTGCGCTGTTCGATGCGTTTTTCGTGCGGGCCGGCGATCAGGCGGTGGACGTAGATGCCCGGCACATGGATCTTGTCGGGGTCGAGCGCGCCCAGGGGCACGATTTCCTCGACCTCGGCGACGCAGACGCGCCCGCAGGTCGCGGCCGGGCAGTTGAAGTTGCGCGCGGTCTTGCGGAAGACGAGGTTGCCCGACGGGTCGGCCTTCCAGGCCTTGACGATCGACAGGTCGGAAACGATGCCGCGTTCCAGGATATAATCCTGCCCGTCGAAGCTTTTCACTTCCTTGCCGTCGGCGATCACGGTGCCGACGCCGGTCTTGGTGTAGAAGCCGGGAATGCCGGCGCCGCCCGCCCGCATCCGCTCGGCGAGCGTGCCCTGGGGATTGAACTCAAGTTCAAGCTCGCCCGACAGATACTGGCGCATGAATTCCGCGTTCTCGCCCACATAGGACGAGATCATCTTCTTGACCTGCCGGGTCTGAAGCAGGACGCCCAGCCCGAAACCGTCCACGCCCGCATTGTTCGAGGCGATGGTCAGATTTTTCGTGCCCGCGTCGCGGATCGCCGCGATCAAAAGCTCGGGGATGCCGCAGAGGCCGAAGCCGCCCGCCGCAATGAACATTCCGTCGAAAAGAACCCCGTCCAGGGCAGATTTCGCGTCCGGGTAGACCTTTTTCACCGGCATCCTCCTTCCGATGACGTTGGCGCGGGTGCCCGACTGGCGGGGCCGCTGACCGACGGAAACGTGACGGATTGTCGGGGCGGCCACCATCCGTAAGAATACGTAGGGGGATACGTAGAGGGGAAAATGACCAACCCATCGGGACCATTGGTGTCGGGGCGCGACTACGAACGGCTCGCGTTCCTTCATGCGCCTGACGCCACCCTGATTCTGGCGGACCGGGTGATCCTGCGCGCGAGCCTCAGGGTCGCCGAGGTTTTCGGCTGGGCGCCGGCCGAGGTCGAGGGCCAGTCGATCCGCATGCTTTATCCCGGCCAGAGCGACTATGAGGTGATCGGCGACCGGGCGCGCCGGGCGCTTCGCGAACAGCCGGTCTATCACGACGAACGCTTCATGCGCCGCAAGGACGGGCAGGTGGTCTGGATGAAAGGCAGCGGCGCCGCGCTCGACCAGACTGACCCCGAGCGGCTCGCGATCTGGACCTATCGGCCGGCAGAGCGGAAAGCCGGGCAGTTCGACCTGTTGACCCCGGCCGAAAAACGCATCGCGCACTATCTGGTCAACGGCTTCACCAGCAAGGAAATTGCGCTGACGCTGGCCTGTTCGCACCGCACGGTCGAGGTGCACCGCGCCAACATGATCCGCAAGCTGCAGGTCCGCAACAGCTTCGAACTGGTCCGCAAGCTGTTGATGGCGCCCGACGACGGGGCAAGCAGCCGCTAGGGGCAGGTCCCGTCAGAGGTCGCCGAACAGGCCCGGCGCCGCCCCGCCGAAGAGCGCGATCGCGCCTGTTCCGGCGACGGCGAGCAGGAAGAAACCACCCGCCATGGTCACGTGCGACAAGAGCGCGTTCGTATCGCCCTTGTGCGCCTGAAAGCCGGTCACAAGGCACCAGAGGCCCAGAAGGACGCCGGCCAGGCGGGCGGGATAACCGATGACGACGGCGAGGCCGCCGAGCAGCTCGCACAGGCCGACAAGATAGGCGAGGATGGTCGCGTCGGGCAGGCCCAGCGCCACGAGGACCGGCACCAGCTTCGCCTCGCCGCCCCGAAGCTTCAGGATGCCCCAGATGATGAAGGGAACGCCCAGAAACAGGCGCGCGACAAAAAACGCCAGATTGTCCGTGGGCCCCCCCCGGTGTCCCCGCTACCATCCTGGTCGAGCGTAGCCCGCGCAGCAGGTTCGGACAATAGCGCTGCCGGGCGTTCGAAGGGCCGCCCGGCGCGCGCGGTCAGTCGCCCGCCACGGCCTTCCTGGCCTTTGCCGCCGGTTTCGCGGCCTTGGCCTTGGTCGCCGCTGGTTTGGCTGTCTTGGGCTTGGCGGTTTTCGCCTTGGTGGTCGTCGGTTTGGCCGCAGCCTTGCGCGGCGCCTTGCCCTTGCCGCCCTTCGTGGCCTTCTCGGCGATGAGGGCAAGTGCTTCGTCGAGCGTCACGGCTTCGGGAGCGAGCTCTTTCGGCAGGGTCGCGTTGACCTTTTCCCATTTCACGTAAGGCCCATAGCGGCCCGCCATCACCTGAACCGGACCGCCGTCCGGGTGATCGCCGAGCGAGCGCAGCGGCGCCGCCGCCGCGGCGCGGGTCCCGCGCGCGGCCTTCTGGGCCAGCACTTCGACCGCCCGGTTCATGCCGAGGGTGAACACCTCTTCGGTGTCGGGCAGGTTCGCGTAGGTCGCGTTGTGCTTCACGTAAGGACCGAAGCGGCCGATCCCGGCCTCGACCGGCGCACCGTCGTCCGGGTGGGGGCCGACAAGGCGCGGCAGAGCCAGCAGGTCGAGCGCGCGTTCGAGCGTCACGCCGTCGGGCGCCCAGCCCTTGGGCAGGCTCGCGCGGTCGGGTTTCGGCCGCTCTTCGGTCGCCTCGCCGCGCTGGACGTAGGGTCCGAACCGCCCGGCGCGCAGGCTGATCGGTTCGCCGGCCTCGTCCTGGCCCAGCACCTTGCCGTCCACCACCGCCTCGTCGCCGTTCGGCGCCGAAAGGGGGCGGGTGTAGCGGCAGGTGGGGTAGTTGCTGCAGCCGATGAAGGCGCCGCCGGACCGCGCGGTCCGCAAGGACAGCCGCCCGGTGCCGCAGACCTGGCAGACCCTGGGGTCCGACCCGTCGGCGCGTGCCGGATAAAGGTGCGGCGCCAGGAACTCGTCGATCTTGGCGATGGCCTCGCTGATCTTCAGGTCTGACGTTTCCGCGACGGCCGCCGCGAAATCGCGCCAGAACCGCGCCAGCACATCCTTGTAGTTCAGATCGCCCGCCGAAATCTCATCCAGTTCGGTTTCAAGGTCGGCCGTGAAGTCATACTCGACATAGCGGCGGAAGAAGTTCGTCAGGAAGGCGGTGACGAGCCGGCCCTTGTCCTCGGGGATCAGGCGGTTCTTTTCCTTGCGGACATAGTCGCGGTCCTGGATCGTGGTGACGACCGAGGTGTAGGTCGAGGGCCGACCGATCCCGAGTTCCTCCATCCGCTTGATGAGCGTGGCTTCGGTGTAGCGCGGCGGCGGCTGGGTGAAGTGCTGTTCGGGCGTGATCTGGCGCTTGTCGACCGGCTCGCCCTCCATGATCTGGGGCAGGCGGGCGCTGTCCTCGCCGTCCTCGTCGTCGCGGCTTTCGTCATAGACTTTCAGGAAGCCGTCGAAGAGCACGACCTGGCCCGTCGCGCGCAGTTCGATCTGGCCGTCTGGGCTGGCCACGTCGACCGTCGTGCGTTCCAGCCGCGCCGCCGCCATCTGGCTTGCGAGCGTGCGCTTCCAGATCAGGTCGTAAAGCTTGCGCTGGTCATCCTCGAGCCTCAGCTTGTCCGGCGAGGCACCCATGTCGGTCGGGCGGATGCACTCGTGCGCTTCTTGCGCGTTCTTGGCCTTGTTCTTGTACATGCGCGGGCTGGCCGGCACGTAGTCCGCGCCGAAGCGGCGGCGGATCTCGTCGCGCGCGGCCATTACCGCTTCGGGCGCCATGTCGATGCCGTCGGTCCGCATGTAGGTGATGTGCCCGGCCTCGTAGAGCCGCTGGGCCGCCTGCATCGTGGCCTTCGCGCCCATGCCGAACTTGCGGCTGGCTTCCTGCTGGAGCGTCGAGGTCATGAAGGGCGGGTAGGGATTGCGCACCGCCCCCTTTGCCTCGACCCGGGCGACCGTGAGGGTTCGGGATGTGATGGCCTGGACCGCAAGCTCGGCGGCCTGGGCGTTTGGAAGGTCGTATTTGTCCAGTTTCTTGCCGGCGAAGACCGTCAGGCGGGCGTCGAATTCCTGGCCGCGCGGCGTCGCGAGCCGGGCGCTGACGGTCCAGTATTCGCGGGCCTGGAAGGCCTCGATCTCAAGCTCGCGCTCGACGACAAGGCGCAGGACGACCGACTGCACGCGGCCGGCCGAGCGGGCGCCGGGCAGCTTGCGCCAAAGGACGGGCGAGAGGTTGAAGCCCACCAGATAGTCGAGCGCGCGGCGGGCCAGGTAGGCGTCCACCAGCTCCATGTCGATGTCGCGGGGGGCGGCCATGGCTTCGGTCACGGCAGACTTGGTGATGGCGTTGAAGGTGACGCGGCGCACCACCTTGCCCTTCTTGAGCGAGGGGGCGAGCGCCTCTTTCAGGTGCCAGGAAATCGCCTCGCCCTCGCGGTCGGGGTCGGTCGCGAGGATCAGCGTGTCGTCGGTCTTGAGGGCGTCGGCGATGGCGCGCAGGTGCTTTTTCGAATCAGCCGCGACTTCCCAGATCATGTGGAAACCGTCGTCGGGCTGGACGGAACCGTCCTTCGGCGGCAGGTCGCGGACATGCCCGTAAGAGGCAAGGACCGTATAGTCGGGCCCAAGATATTTGTTGATTGTCTTGGCCTTGGCGGGGGATTCTACGACGACGACGGCCATGACTACAACGCTGCTCCGGGGGGTTCGGGTTCGATCGCGGAACATGGGGGGGAAGGGTGAGGCTGTCAATGAGGGGTGAATCCGACGGTGCGAAAGGGTGGCCGATCGGCGTCATGCGGGACTATGGCGGGGGCGGTTCGGCCTGGTCGTGGGGCCGCTGCGTGGTCCCGGCACCGTTGCGGGCGATGACGGAGGGCCGTTCGGTTGGGTGATCGCGCGGGGCCGAGTTTGACTTTTTGGGGGGCCGGGTCGCAGGCAGGCCAAAAGGCCTCGTGATCGAGGCGTCGCGCGGATGGGTCTGAGCGAAGGGTGGTCGCTGGCAGGTGCGGGGGCTGTCCAGTCGCAAGTTCGAGTGGGCCGATTTGTGTGACGGATGGTCGTTGGCGGGCACGGGGGCTTTCCAGTCGCGCCGTCCGGTGGACCGATTTGTGTGAGGCGTGGTCGTTGGCAGGTGGGGGGCTTTCCAGTCGCGACTTCGAGCGGGCCGATTTGTGCCAAGCGTGGTCGTTGGCGGGCACGGGGGGACTTCTGGTCGCGGCTTCGGGCGGGCTGATCTGTGAAGGGTGTCATAGTCAGGCGCGGGGGATGTCCGGCCGCGACGTCGGACGGGCTGATTTGTGGGAAGTGTTTTCGCTGCGGGCCATGAGAGGTCGCCGGGTCACGGCCCTCCCTTGTGCCTAACATGTGCCGATCCCCATCGCGAGCAGGTGGAGTGGGCCGCCCTTGTCGTCGGCGCCGCGCGAAGGATAGGGCAGGGCGTCCCGCGGGGGTCAGATGCGCGACAGCAGTCCGCCCGGCTGGCGGCGCAGGTGGCCGTCCAGTTCCAGGGCCAGGATGTCGGGGGCGGCGTCGGCCGGGCTGACGGCGAGGTCGCGCAGAAGCTGGTCCTCGGCCACCGGGCTTGCCGACAGAAGGTCGAGGATGCGGCGCGACAGGGGGCGGCGGTCGGGACCGGCGGCCGGACTGGCTACCGGACTGGCTACCGGACTGGCGCTGGCGGGATACGGGGCGGCCGGGGGCTGTGCGGGCCGGCGGCGGGCAGTAGCGGGCCGCGCTTGCGGGGCCGGGTCGGGCCGGTTGCGGGCCCCGTCCCCGACTGGCGCGGGCCTGGCGGCGGCGTCTGGTGCGGCTTCGGATGAGGCGGCGGGTGCGGTGGTGGTTGCGGGGGCAAGTCCCAGGGCGGCCAGCACGTCGGCGGCGCCCCGGACGAGCGTCGCGCCATCGCGCAGAAGCAGGTTCGAGCCCCCGGCGCGCCCGTCGAAGGGGTGGCCGGGCACCGCCATGACCTCGCGCCCCTGGTCGAGGGCGGCGCGCGCGGTGATGAGGCTGCCGGACTGGGGCGCCGCCTCGACCACCACGGTCGCGCGGGCGAGGCCGGAAATCAGGCGGTTGCGTTGGGGGAAATGGCGGGCCTGGGGGTCCATTCCGACGGGTTGTTCCGACAGGATCAACCCTTCGGTCCGTATCCGCGCCGCAAGGCCTGCGTTTTCGACCGGCCAGGACATGTCGACGCCGCCCGCGACGACGGCGACGGTGCCGCCCGCGAGTGCGGCCTGATGCGCCGCAGCGTCGATGCCACGCGCAAGGCCCGAAACGACGGTCACGCCTGCGGCTGAAAGGCCTTCGGCCAGCGCGCGGGCCATGCGCAGGCCAAGCGACGAGGCATTCCGCGCGCCGACAAGGGCCACGGTCGGCCGCGCCGCGAGCGCGGGCTGGCCAAGGGACCAAAGGACGGGCGGCGGATCGCCGAGTTGAGCCAGAAGCGGCGGGTAGTCGGTCGCGCCGCGAAAGATCAGCCGGGCGCCGACGCGCGATCCGGCGCGCAGTTCGGCCCGTGCGGCTTCTTCGCCATAGGCGTCATAACTGGAAAGGCCTGCGTCCCGCGCCAGGCCCGGCAGGGCGGCGATGGCCGCCAGCGCCGAGCCGTGTTCCGCCAGGAGCCGCCAGAAGGTGGCCGGTCCGACGCGGCGGGAGCGAATGAGACGGAGCCATGCGAGCCTGTCCTCTTCCGTGGTGGGTGGGGTGAAGGGGGTGTGGAGAGAAAACAAACCGTAACCTTCGTGGCGCCCGCTCATTCGCAGGGCCACCATGGACCCGCAAAGGTTAACGGTCCGTTACGATTCGCGCCGCCCCTTCACTTTATTTCACCGGATACAGCGATTTTCGGGCCACCGATTTTCAGGCCACCTACCTTCAGGCCGCCGACCCCCCGACCGTCAGCCCGCCAATCAGCATGGTCGGCTGGCCGACGCCCACGGGCACCCACTGGCCTGCCTTGCCGCAATTGCCGATGCCGGGGTCGAGCGCCATGTCGTTGCCGATCGCGCGCACGTTCTTCAGCGCGGTCGCCCCGTCGCCGATCAGGGTCGCGCCCTTGACCGCCGTGCCGACGATCCCGTTCTTCACGCGGTAGGCTTCTGTGCAGTTGAAGACGAACTTGCCGTTGGTGATGTCGACCTGCCCGCCGGAAAAGCCCACGGCGTAGATGCCGTCCTTCAGCCCCGCCAGCACATCGGCCGGGCTCGCCTGGCCGCCCAGCATGTAGGTGTTGGTCATGCGCGGCATCGGGATGTGGGCGTGGCTTTCGCGGCGGCCGTTGCCGGTCGAGCCGACGCCCATCAGCCGGCCGTTCTGGCGGTCCTGCATGTAGCCCACGAGGATTCCGTCCTCGATCAGCACGGTCCGGCCCGAGGGCGTGCCCTCGTCATCGACGGTGATCGAGCCGCGGCGGTCGGGGATGGTGCCGTCGTCGACGACGGTGACGCCGGGGGCCGCGACACGTTGCCCCATCAGGCCGGCAAAGGCCGAGGTCCTCTTGCGGTTGAAGTCGCCCTCGAGCCCGTGGCCCACGGCCTCGTGCAGAAGGACGCCGGGCCATCCGGGGCCGACGACCACGTCCATGACGCCTGCCGGCGCGGCCTCGGCGGACAGGTTCACCAGTGCGATGCGCAGGGCCTCGGCGGTCAGCGACTGCCAGTGGCCGGTGGCCATCAGGCCCAGAAGCCCGGTGCGCCCGCCGCCGCCGGCCGAGCCGGATTCCCGGCGGCCGTTCTCTTCGACGATGACCGAGACGTTCAGGCGGCTCATCGGCCGGATGTCGGTCACGAGCCCGCCCTCGGGCCGCAGGATCGCGACTTCCTGGTGGCTGGCGGCGAGCGTGGCCGAGACCTGGACGATGCGGGGATCGAGCGCGCGGGCATAGGCGTCGATTTCCTTGAGAAGGCCGACCTTGGCACCGAAGGTGGCGTCAAGCATCGGGTCGGCGCTGCCGTAGAGCTGCCGGTTCGTGCCGCGCGGGGCGAGCGCAAGCGTTCCGCCGCCGTCGCCGACGGCAAGACGCGCCGTTTCCGCCGCGCGCTTCAATGCCGCCTCGCTCAGGTCGGTCGAATGGCCATAACCCGACACCTCGCCCCGGACGGCGCGCAGGCCGAAGCCTTCTGAGGCGTCGTAGCTGGCATTGCGGATGCGGCCGTCGTCGAAGACCAGCGCCTCGGACCGGCGGCGTTCAAGGAAGAGCTCGCCGTCGTCCGCGCCCGCGACGGCGCTGCGCAGGATCGCCAGCGCGGCATCGGGGTCGAGGTGGGTTTCAAACGGGCGGAAGGGGGCGTCGGTCATGTCAGGCTCCGAGGGGGCGAAAGGGCGCGTGGGGCGGGGGGCAGGATGCCGGACCCGGAACCTGTCCGGTCGGCATCGGTTTTGCTTGTTCCATGCCAGACAATATGATTTTAGAAAGGCCAGATACAACCAGCCCCCGGCCAGATTGGCCAGCGGGCCGGCGCGGCGGGGCCGCCGCGGCAGGAACGGGAACAGGACATGCGCACTTCCAGACTTCTTACGGGCCTTGCGGCTGGATTTCTTGCCCTGGGCGGGCTCTCCGGGTTCGCGCGGGCCGAAGACGGCATCACGGGCCTGCCGGTCATCGGCGCGCCGCATATGGAGGGAATCGCCCTTCAGACCGCCTCGGGCGTGATTGCGACCGACCAGCACTGGCTGGACGGCATGCTGCTTTACATCTGCTTCGGCGTCGTGGCCCTGGTCATGCTGCTTCTGGCCATCGTGATCCTGCGCTTCAACCAGCGTGCCAACCCCACTCCCGCGCGCTTTACCCACAATACGCCGCTGGAAATCGTCTGGACGCTGGTGCCGATCCTGATTCTGGTGACGCTCGGCTCGTTCTCGCTGCCGGTCCTCTTCAAGCAGCTCGAGATCCCGAAGGCCGATGTCCTGGTCAAGATCACGGGCAACCAGTGGTACTGGTCCTATGAGTATCCCGATGTTGGCGTGTCCTTCGATTCGATGCGCGTCGATGGCTCGACCAAGGTCGAGTCGCTCGGGGCCGACCAGCCGATGGGCGACCCGCAGATCCACGATGACGTCGCAGACATGAAACTGAAGGCGCTGGGCTACACGCCCGACCAGTTCCTGCTGGCGGTCGACAATGCCATGGTCGTGCCGGCCGGCAAGACGATCGTCATGCACATCACCGGCGCGGACGTGATCCATGCCTGGTTCGTCCCGGCCCTTGCCCAGCAGCATTCGGCCGTGCCGGGCCGCACGGGCGAGATGTGGTTCAAGACCGATACGGTCGGGGTCTATTTCGGCCAGTGCACCAATATCTGCGGCAAGGACCATGCCTATATGCCGATCGTGGTGAAGGTCGTGGACCAGCCGACCTATGACGCCTGGGTCGCGCGCTTCAAGTCGGCCGCGAACCAGACCGGGCCTGCGGCGGTTCAGGTGGCGTCGAACTGAGACGCCTTTCGGGGGCGCTTCGGGCGGCCGGCGGTGACGCGGGCCGCCTGGTCTACTGGGGAAATGGCCTTCGGGCCCCAAGATGATTGCGGCGGTGAAAGCGACAATGACGGACGCACGGTCCCTCGATGACGGCGCCATGGGCGAGCACGATGCCGGGTTCGGCGATTTCGTGCAGCTTCTGAAGCCGCGCGTCATGTCCCTGGTCGTCTTCACGGCGCTTGTCGGGCTCTTGGCGGCGCCCGTGTCGCTGCATCCCCTGGAAAGTTTTGCGGCGATCCTTTTCATCGCGCTTGGCGGCGGGGCCTCGGGCGCCCTGAACATGTGGTATGACGCCGACATCGACCGGATCATGCGCCGTACGCGGTCGCGGCCGATCCCGGCGGGGCTGATCACGGGGGGCGAGGCGGCGGGGCTCGGGCTCGGGCTTGGGCTCATCTCTTGCCTGATGCTGGGGCTTGCGACCAATTTCGCGGCGGCGGGCCTGCTGGCCTTCACGATCTTCTTCTACGTCGTCATCTACACAATGTGGCTGAAGCGCTGGACGCCGCAGAACATCGTCATCGGCGGCGCGGCCGGGGCCTTTCCGCCGGTGATCGGCTGGATGGCGGCGACGGGCACCATCGCCTGGCCGCCGGTCCTGATGTTCGCGCTGATCTTCCTCTGGACCCCGCCGCACTTCTGGGCGCTCGCGCTTTTCATGAAGGACGACTATTCGCGCGCCGGGGTGCCGATGCTGACGGTGACGCACGGGCGCCAGGTGACGCGGCGCCATATCCTGGCCTATACGCTGATCCTCGCGCCTGTGGCGCTGGCGCTTGGCCTGACATCTGTCGGCGGCCCGGTCTATCTGGCGGTGGCGGTGGTCCTGAACGCGCTTTTCATCCTGGGCGGCGTGCGGCTCTGGCGGCGCGACGAAGAGGTCGCGGTCGACGACCATTACGCAGCCGAGCGGCGCTTCTTCCGCTTCTCGCTCCTTTATCTTTTTGGCCATTTCGCCGCGATCCTGGCCGAGACGGTCCTGCATGGCATGGGGTGGGCGGCATGGTAGCGCCGATCCGCCCGGACCATGAGCTGCACCAGCGCCGCCGGAGCCGGAACATGGGGCTTGGCGCCGTGTTGCTGGCCTTCGCCATCCTGGTCTTCGGCCTGACGGTGGTGAAGGTGTCGCGCCAGACGCCCGACGGGCAGCCGCCGGGCATGACCGCGACGGTGTCGCCATGAGCGGCCCGATGAGCGACCCGGCAACTCCCGAAAAGGGCCCCGGAAAGGGCCCCCGCAACGGCCGCATGGCGCTGGCGCTGATCGGCCTTGTGCTGACCATGGGCGCGCTCAGCTTCGCGGCGGTTCCGTTCTACACCTGGTTCTGCCGCACGACCGGCTTTGCCGGCACGCCGCAGATCGCCGAGCACTCGACCGGCGAGGTGCTGGACCAGACCATCTCGATCCGCTTTGACGCCAATGTGGGCGGTGGCCTGCCCTGGACCTTCAAGCCGACGCAGAACCAGATGACGGTGAAGATCGGCGACACGGTCATGGCGACCTATGAGGCGACGAACAACAGCAACCGGCCCGTGACCGGCAGCGCCGTCTTCAACGTGGCCCCCGATGTTGCGGGCGCCTATTTCACCAAGATCGAGTGCTTCTGCTTCACCGAACAGACGCTCCAGCCGGGCGAGACGGTGTCGATGCCGGTCGTCTTCTACGTCGACCCGGAGATCAAGCGCGATTCCGACACGGCACGGGTGTATGAGATCGCGCTCTCCTACACCTTTTACGAAAAGGCGGCGCCCCAGCCGCAGGCGAGTCTTCCGCCTGCGCAAAAGCCCGCCTATAACTGACGAAACAGGGACCTACCGGGACAGACCATGGCGCACGCAAAGAACCACGATTACCATATCCTTCCGCCCTCGATCTATCCGTTCCTTGGCGCCGTCGGGGCGTTCATCATGCTGTTCGGCCTGGTCCTTTGGCTGCACGGCTCGGCACCGTGGGGCTTTGCGATAGGGGCCGCGATCGTCCTCTACGTCATGGTCGGCTGGTGGAGCGGCATGGCGCGCGAGGGCGACGGCGGGGAATATACCCCGGTCGTGCAGCTTGGCATGCGCTACGGCTTCATCCTCTTCATCATCTCCGAGGTGATGTTCTTCTCGGCCTGGTTCTGGAACTTCATCAAGAACGCGCTCTATCCGATGGGGCCCGACTCGCCCCTGGTCGACGGCAAGTGGCCGCCGGCGGGCATCCAGACCTTCGACCCCTGGCACCTGCCGCTGATCAACACGCTGATCCTTCTGTGTTCGGGTGCAGCGGTCACCTGGGCGCACCATGCGCTGGTGCACGAGAACAACCGCAAGGACCTGAAGAACGGCCTACTGCTGGCGGTTCTGCTTGGTGCACTCTTCACCGTGTTCCAGGTCTATGAATATGCCCATGCGGGCTTCAGCTTCGCCGGCAACATTTACGGCGCCTCGTTCTTCATGGCGACGGGCTTCCACGGCGCGCATGTCATCATCGGCACGATCTTCCTGCTGGTTTGCTATGTGCGGGCGACGCGGGGCGCCTTCACGCCCGAAAAGCATGTCGGCTTCGAGGATGCGGCCTGGTACTGGCACTTCGTCGACGTCGTCTGGCTCTTCCTCTTCGCCACGATCTACATCTGGGGCAGCGCCTGATTTCGGGACGGCCATGGTTTAGGGCGCGGGGGGCGCAGGTTCCCCGCGCTTTTTCTTTGGGGGACCCATGCGGCGACTTCTGTTTCTGCTGATCGTCGGTATCGGGGGCTGCGCGATCCTTCTGTCGCTTGGCATCTGGCAGGTCCGGCGGCTGGCCTGGAAAGAAGCGATCATCGCCGAGATCAACGCCCAGATCGCGGCGCCCGCGGTCCCTCTCGAAAGCCTTGGGGCGCTGAACGAAGAGACCCACCGCTACCGCGCCGTCACGGTCAGCGGCCGCACCACTGGGCCGGAGGCGCTGGTCATCTCGGGCCAGACGATGGCGGGGGCGGGGTATGAGGTCATTTCGGCCTTTCAGACCGACACGGGCCGCATGATCCTTCTGGACCGGGGATTCGTGCCCGAGGCGGCGCGGACCATGGAGCGGCCTCCGGTGGCGCTGACTGTCACCGGAAACCTGGCCTGGCCACATGACACCGACAGTTATACACCGCCGCCGGACCTCAAGGCCCACATCTTCTTTGCCCGTGACGTTGGCCCCATCGCAGAAGCGCTCGGCACCGAGCCGATACTTGTCATCGGACGCGAAATGCAGGGGCAGGGGCCGGACATCACGCCGGTGCCGGTCGACACGACGGGCATCCCGAACAACCATCTGAACTATGCCATTACCTGGTTTTCACTCGCCGTCGTCTGGGCGGGGATGACAGTGGCGTTCCTCTGGCGTATCAGACGTCGAACGAGTTAGGAGGGCCGGAATGCGGTATGTGTCCACACGGGGGGCGGCCCCCGTTCTGGGCTTTGACGAGGCCATGCTGACCGGCCTTGCGCGTGACGGCGGCCTTTATGTCCCCGAGGCTGTGCCCCATCTGACGGCGGACGAGATCGCCGGACTAGCAGGCCTGAGCTACGAGGATATTGCCTTTCGCGTCATGCGGCCCTTCACCGGCGACGCCTTCACGGACGGTGAGCTTCGCGGCGCCATTCAGCGGGCCTATGCGGGCTTTGACCATTCCGCGCGCGCACCGCTGAGCCAGATCGGCCCGAACCATTTCATGCTTGAGCTGTTCCACGGGCCGACGCTGGCCTTCAAGGACTTCGCCATGCAGGTGATCGGCCAGCTGTTCCAGATTGCGCTGGCGCGCAGCGGACGGCGCATCACCATCGTCGGCGCGACTTCGGGCGACACGGGCTCGGCCGCGATCGAGGCCTTCCGCGGGCTCGACACTGTGGATGTGGTCATCCTTTATCCGCACGGCCGCGTGTCGGATGTCCAGCGCCGCCAGATGACCACGCCGGTCGAGGCGAACGTCCATGCGCTGGCCATCGACGGCACGTTCGATGACGCGCAGGCGCGGCTCAAGGACATGTTCAACGACTTCGCCTTCCGTGACGAGGTGGGGCTGGCGGGAGTCAACTCGATCAACTGGGCACGGGTGCTGGCGCAGGTCGTCTATTATTTCACCGCCGCCGTCTCGCTCGGCGCGCCGCACCGGCCGGTCAGCTTCACCGTGCCGACCGGCAATTTCGGCGACATCTACGCAGGGTCCATCGCCAAGGCCATGGGCCTGCCAATCGACCGGCTGGTGATCGCGACGAACCAGAATGATATCCTGGACCGCTGCCTGACGACCGGGCGCTATCAGATGGGCGCGGTTGCGCCCTCGATCAGCCCGTCGATGGACATCCAGATCTCGTCCAACTTTGAACGCGCGCTTTTCGACGCCTATGGCCGCGACGGCCGGGCGGTGGCGGCGCTGATGGACGAGCTGCGCGCGACGGGCGGCTTTACCGTCAGCCAGGGCGCGCTTCAGGCCCTGCGCGAGCGGTTCGCATCGGGCCGCGTGGCCGAGGATGAGACGCTTCAGACCATTGCCAATGTCTGGGAAACGACCGGCAGGGCCATCTGTCCGCATACGGCCGTCGGCGTCCGCGTGGCCGAAGCGCACCTGGGTCCCGTGCCCATGGTGACGCTTGCGACGGCGCATCCGGCGAAGTTTCCCGATGCCGTGGAACGCGCGATCGGTGTCGCGCCAACGCTGCCGCCCCACATGGCCGACCTCTTCGCGCGCGAAGAGCGGGTGACGCGGGTGCCGAACGATCTGGCCGCCCTGCAGGCGGTCGTCCGCGAAAGGCGGCGCGCGTGCTGACCCGGCTGACGACACTCCCGAACGGGCTCAGGATCGTGACCGAGGCGATGCCGGGCCTGCTGTCCGCCTCTGTCGGCATCTGGATCACGACCGGCGGGCGGCACGAACGGCCCGAGCAGAACGGCATTGCGCATTTTCTGGAGCATATGGCCTTCAAGGGCACGAAACGCCGCTCGGCCCTTCGGATCGCGGAAGAGATCGAGGATGTGGGCGGCTATATCAATGCCTATACCTCGCGCGAGATGACGGCCTTCTACGCCCGCGTGCTGGAACCGGACGTGCCGATGGCGCTGGACGTTCTGGCCGACATCATCCTGAACCCGCTGTTCGATCAGCGCGAGATCGAGGTCGAGCGCAACGTCATCCTGCAGGAAATCGGCCAGGCGGTCGACACGCCGGACGACATCATCTTCGACTGGCTGCAGGAAGCGGCCTATCCCGGGCAGGCCATGGGCCGCACCATCCTTGGCCCGGCCGAGCGCGTGTCGTCCTTTGAACGCGCCGACCTCGAAGGCTTCGTGGCCGAACATTACGGGCCGGAGCGCATGATCCTTGCCGCCGCCGGTGCCGTCGACCATGACGCGCTGGTGAAGCTGGCCGAGGACCTGTTCGGCACCCTGACCCATCCGCCCGGTCCCGACCCCGAAGCGGCGCGCTGGCAGGGCGGCGAGCGGCGCGAGGTCAAGGAGCTGGAGCAGGTCCATTTCGCCATGGGCTTCCGCGCGCCGGCCTACCGCGACCGCGACATGCATGCGGCACAGGTCTATGCGACGGCGCTTGGCGGCGGCATGTCCTCGCGCCTGTTCCAGAAGATCCGGGAAGAGCGGGGCCTGTGCTATTCGATCTATTCCCAGGCCGGCAGCTATGACGACACGGGGATGCTGACGATCTATGCCGGCACCTCGGCCGAAGAGATCGACGATCTGGCCAGGCTGACGATGGACGAATTGAAGCGCGCGGCCTCGGATCTGTCAGAGGCAGAGGTCGCGCGGGCCAAGGCGCAGTTGAAGGCGGGTCTGCTGATGGGGCTCGAAAGTCCGTCGGCGCGGGCCGAACGGATGGCGCGCTACCTGGCGATCTGGGGGCGCGTCCCCGACCTGCGCGAGGCAACGGCCGAGATCGACGACGTTTCGGTCGCCGCCGTCCGGGCCTACGGCGCGGGTGTCGTCGCCGATACCGACGCAGCACTCGCGCTTTACGGGCCGGTCGAGGCAGCGCCGGATCTGGCGGCGCTGAAAGCACGGCTCGCGGGCTGATGGGGCTGATCCGGCGCAAGGTCCGGCTGGAAACCGAGCGGCTGAGCCTCCGCCTGCCCACCCATTCCGACCACCGTGCCTGGGCGACGCTCCGCGAGGAAAGCCGTGATTTCCTGACGCCCTGGGACCCGGTCTGGTCGCCAGAAGCCCTGTCGCGCCGGGCCTTCACCACGCGGGTCTACTGGGCCTCGCGCGCGGAGGCTGCGGGGACGGCGGTGCCTCTGTTCCTGATCCGCCGTGCCGATCAGGCGCTGATCGGCGGCGTGACGCTTGACAATATACGGCGGGGGCCGGCGCAGGCAGGCACGGTCGGCTACTGGGTCGGCGCGCCCTTCGCGCGGCAGGGCTACATGCGCGAGGCGCTCGAGGCGCTGGTGCATTACGCCTTTGCCGAACTGGACCTCTCGCGGCTCGAGGCGGGCTGCCTGCCGGAAAACCGCGCCTCGCGCGGGGTGCTGGAAAAGACCGGCTTCAAGTATGAGGGCGTCGCGCAGTCCTACCTGCAGATCAACGGCCGCTGGCGCAATCATGTGCTTTACGCCAATCTGAGGGCGGACCGGCGCGGGCGGACGGACGCGGGCGCCTGACGGGTCCGCTTACGGGTCCGCAGTCGGCTAAGGAATGGCGGCGAAGGAGTGGCGGTGACGGTTCAGGTGGGGCTTCTCAGGGCGGTGAACGTCGGCGGCAAGAATGCCCTGCCGATGGCCGACCTGCGCGCCGTGGTGGCGGGGGCCGGGGGCACGGGCGCGCGCACCTACCTGCAAAGCGGCAATGTGGTCTTTCGGTCTGACCGCGCGGGCCCCGAGCTTGCGGCGGCGATCGCCGACGGGGTCCTGGCGCGGGTGGGGTTCCGGCCGCCGGTCCTGATCCGCACGGGCGGCGATCTGGCGGCGGCGCTCGACTTCTGCCCCTACGGCGCGGCACCAGAGGCTGAGGTCCATGCCGTCTTTCTGGGCCGTGACCTGCCGCGAGAGGCCGGAGATTTCCTGAAGGCGGTCGCCGCGCCGGGTGAGCGCTGGGTCTGGCGCGGGCGGCTCTTGTGGTTGCACCTGCCGGGGGGGCTGGCGCGGTCGAAGCTTGCGCATCGGCTGATGGCTCTGCCGGTCGACGCGACGATACGCAACCTCAGGACCGTGCGCGCTTTGGCCGATCTGGCCGGAAAGGTCGGCGCATGAGCCTGAACCCCGCCGACGCGGCCTTCGCCGAGGCACTGGCCGCCCGCCTGCCGCCCGAACGTGTCCGGCCTGCCGAGCCGCGTGACCTGGACGAGCCGCGCGGGCGCGTCACGGGGCAGGGGCATTTCGTCGCTACCCCGCGCAGCACCGAAGAGGTGGCCGAGGTGGTGCGCACCTGCGGCTCGGCCCGCGTCGGGATACTGCCGCGCGCCGGGGGGACCGGGCTTGTCCTTGGCAGCCTGATGCCCGAGGGGCCGGCGCCCCTGATCCTGTCGGTCGAGCGGCTGACGGCGGTGCGGGGGATATGGCCTGCCGAAAATGTGGTGATTGCCGAGGCGGGGGTGATCCTGGCCGACCTTCAGGCGGCGGCCCGGACCGCGGGGCGGCTCTTTCCGCTGTCGCTCGCGTCGGGCGGGTCGGCGCGGGTCGGGGGGTTGCTCGGGACCAATGCCGGGGGTGTCCATGTGCTGCGGTATGGCAATGCGCGCGAGCTGTGCCTCGGGATCGAGGCGGTTCTGGCCGATGGTTCGATTCTGAATGGTTTGCGACGGCTTCGGAAGGATAACACCGGCTATGATGTTCGGGATTTGCTGGTAGGTTCCGAAGGCACGCTCGGCATCCTGACGGCGGCGAGCCTCAAGCTGTTCCCCATTCCGGGTGCCGTCTCCGTCGCGCTGATGGTCGTGCCCTCGCCCGCCGTGGCGCTTGACCTTCTGGCCGTGGCGCAGGCGCAGCTTCTGGGCGGGCTCACGGCGTTCGAGCTGATTTCGGGGCAGGGGCTCGCCTTCCTGTCCGAGACGATGCCCGAGGTCCGGCAGCCCTTTGCGACTGCCCCCGGCTGGATGGTGCTGGTCGAGGCATCGCTGCCCGAAGGGGCGGATGCCGACGGGGCGATGGCTGCGCTCTATGCCGCCGCCGAGGCGCGGGGCCTGGTGAGCGACGCCGTCCTTGCCACGACCGAGGCGCAGGCGACCGGCTTCTGGGCGCTGCGCGAGGCGATCCCCGAGGCGAACCGGCGGATCGGCGCCATCTCGCCGCACGACATCTCGCTGCCATTGTCGGAAATCCCGGCCTTCCTCGACCGCGCGGCCGCCATTGTCGCGCGATTTGGCCCGCTGCGGCTGAATGCCTTTGGCCATCTGGGTGACGGCAACCTGCACACGAACGTCTTTCCGCCGAAGGGCCAGACGCGGAGTGCCTACATGGCCGAGGCGCCGGCGATCCAGGAAGCGATCCATGCCGAGGTCGTGAAGAGGGGCGGCAGTTTCAGCGCCGAACATGGCATCGGGCGGCTGAAGGTCGCTGATCTGGCGCGCTGGGCCGACCCGGCGCGGCTTCAGGCCATGCGGTCGATCAAGGCGGCGCTCGACCCCTTGGGAATCCTCAATCCGGGGGCGGTGCTGGGCTCGCCCTGAGCCGGCGCCCTTCGCCCCGGCGGCTCACGCCCCTTCAAATGCCGTCAGTGCGTGCACCGACATGCCCATCCCTTCCAGGAGCTTCCTCCCCCCAAGGTCGGGCAGGTCGATGACGAAGGCGCAGGCCACGACCGAGGCGCCGAGCCGTTCAACCAGCTTGATGCCGGCCTCGGCGGTGCCCCCTGTGGCCAGAAGGTCGTCGACGATCAGGACCCGCTCGCCGGGTTGCAGCGCGTCCTGGTGGATCTCCATCACCGCCTCGCCATATTCGAGCTTGTAGGCCTGCGAGAGCGTAGGCCCCGGCAGCTTGCCCTTCTTGCGGATCGGCACGAAGCCGACCGTCAACTGATGGGCGATGGCGCCGCCAAGGATGAAGCCCCGCGCCTCGAGCCCGACGACCTTGTCGATGGGCTGGCCGGCGAACGGGTGCAGAAGCTGGTCGACGGCCATGCGAAAGCCGCGCGCGTCCGCGAAAAGGGTGGTCACGTCGCGAAAGAGGATACCCTCGTGCGGGAAGTCGGCGATGGTCCGGATATAGTCGCGGACGGTCTTCAGGCTCATGTTCTTTCCTTCGCGGGCCTTTGGGGCGGGTCCAGCCTAAGGCGTGCGGGCGCGCCCTGAAAGGCCCTGCGAGCGGCCGGGCAACGCTTTCTTTGCGCGAGGCTGGCAGGAAGGCGGCTGTCGGAGGCGCGAAGGGGGGCGGAATGGCACGGGTCGCATCGCGGATGGGGGGGCCGAAAGGGGACGGGCCGGGTGGCGGGTCGGGGGGCGGGACCACGGAGCGGGCGCCGCGCGGGGTGAAGGAGCGGCAGCATTATCATTGGCTGGCCGAGGTCCTGCGCGAACTGGAGTTTCACCTGCACGGCAGGATCGCCCAGTCGGGCCTGATCCCCGAGGAATGGCACGAAATCGCGCGCGAGCGGGGCGAGCAGCCGCAGGAGAAGGTGACAATCGCGCTTGAGGCCGACGTGGTGAAGTTCTTCCGCGCAACCGGGGCAGGTTATCCCCGCCGCATGGCAGATGTGCTGCGCGCCTTCATGCATGCGCGGCTCTCGGGCCTTTTGACCGGGGCCGAGGGTGTCAGCTACGCGCCGCTCGGGGGGCAGGAGAAGCTCCACCGGCTCGCCGTCCTGCGCGAATATCTGGACCTCGAGGGGCAGGGGGCGCCGCCCGAGGCGTGAGGCGCCTCAGGCGCCGGTTTCGATCAGTTCGACCGAATGGGTGAGCGTTGCGGTCTTGGCCAGCATGATCGAGGCCGAGCAGTATTTTTCGGCCGACAGGGCCACCGCGCGTTCGACCTTGGCAAGGTTCAGGTTGCGGCCGCGCACGACGAAGGTCATGTGGATCTTGGTGAAGACCTTGGGGTCGGTCGCTGCGCGTTCCGAGGTCAGGCGCACCTCGCAGCCCTCGATCGCCTCGCGGCTTTTTTCCAGGATGCCGACCACGTCGACCGCCGAACAGCCGCCCGCGCCCAGAAGCAGCAGCTCCATCGGCGAGGGGCCGGGTTTCGGGGCGTCGCCCTTCGGGGCGCCGAAAGCGATGGCGTGGCCGCTCTCGGTCTGGCCGATGAAGGTGTAGTTTCCGGTCCAGGTGACGGTGGCCTTCATGGGCTTTCCTTTCCGTTCAGGGCGGCGCGATCCTGCACAGGAGCCGGTGCGGCGGCAAGGGGCGTCGTTGACCCTAGTTTGCCGCCCGCGCTGCATCGAGCGCACGCGCAAGGGCGCAGAACCGCTCCAGGTCGATCTCCTCGGCCCGCGCGGTGGGCGGGATGCCAGCGTCGATCAGCAAAGGCTCGATGCCGCCCGGCGGCGCGATCCCCTTCAGCGCGGCCCGCAGCATCTTGCGGCGCTGGTTGAAGGCGGCGGCGACGACGGTCGAAAGCGTATGGGCGTCGGCCGGGTAGCGCGGCGCGGGCAGGGCAGTCAGGTGGACGACCGAGGAATGGACCTTGGGCGGCGGGCTGAAGGCTTCGGGTGGCAAGGTCATCACGATCCGCGCATCGGTCCGCCAGTGGGCGAGGATCGCGAGCCGCCCGTAGGCGCCGTCCCCCGGCCGCGCGACGATGCGCTCGGCCACTTCGCGCTGGAACATGAGGGTGAGGCTGGTCCAGACCGGCGGCCATACTGGGGGCGAAAGCCAGCGGACCAGAAGTTCAGTGCCGACATTGTAGGGCAGGTTCGCGCAGATGCGGATCGGGGGCGTCAGGTGGGCCAGCGGGTCGATTTCCAGTGCATCGCCCTCGATCACCGTCAGGCGGCCGGGGTAGTGGGCCGCGACCTCGGCCAAGGCGGGCAGGCAGCGGGGGTCCTTTTCGACGGCAAGGACGTTGCGCGCGCCTTCCATCAGCAGCCCGCGCGTCAGGCCGCCGGGGCCGGGGCCGACCTCGAGGATGTCGGAGCCTTTCAGGTCGCCTGCCGCCCGCGCGATCTTGGCGGTCAGGTTCAGGTCCAGAAGGAAGTTCTGGCCCAGGGACTTCCTGGCGCTGAGGCCATGTTCGGCGATGACCTCGCGCAAGGTTGGCAGCCCGTCGAGCGCCGCCATCAGCCGCGCGCCCCCCGCGCGCGGGCCATGTCGGAGGCAAGCCGCAGGGCCGCGATCAGGCTCGCGGGGTCGGCAAGGCCCTGGCCCGCGATGTCATAGGCCGTGCCGTGGTCGGGCGAGGTGCGGATGAACGGCAGGCCCAGCGTCACGTTCACGCCCCCCGCGAAGTCGAGTGTCTTGACCGGGATAAGCGCCTGGTCATGATACATGCAGACCGCCGCGTCATAGCGGGCGCGGGCGGCGGGGTGGAACATCGTGTCGGCCGGAAGCGGGCCGGTCAGCGCCATCCCCTCGGCCTTCAGCCGGTCGAGGACGGGGGTGATGATCGTCGCCTCTTCTGTGCCCATCAGCCCGCCCTCGCCTGCGTGGGGGTTCAGTCCCGCGACCACAATGCGGGGCGCGGCAAGGCCGAAGTCGCGGCGAAGGCCTGCGTGGGTCACGCGCAGAACCTCTTCGAGGCGCTTTTCGGTCAGAAGTCCGGGCACCCGCGCGAGCGGCTCGTGGATCGTGACCGGCACGGCGCGAAGGCCGGCCGCGACGAGCATCATCACCACCGGGACGCCGCCCGCGAGGTGGGCCAGGAACTCGGTATGACCGGGGAAGGCGAAGGCGGCGCCGTCCTTCAGCGCCTTCTTGGTGATCGGCAGGGTGCAAAGGCCCGCGACTTCACCCGACCGGGCGAGCCGGACAGCGGTTTCGATCGCGGCAATGGTGCCGGCGGCATTCGCGGGGTCGGGCTTGCCGGGGCTTGCCGGGGCGGCGAAGGCCAGACGCAGGACCGGCAGCCTTTCGGGCGCCACGTCGCGGGCGGCGGCCGGGTGCGTGACCTCGGTCACGCTGTTCCCTGCGGGCAGGTGGCGGGGGTCGCCGATCCAGACGAAGGGCAGGTCGGCGCCAAGCGCCGCGCGCGCCTTGACCGCGATTTCGGGGCCGATGCCGGACGGATCGCCGGCGGTCAGGGCGATGACCGGCGGGCGATCCCCGCTCATTTCCGGGTGATGATCGCGTTGCCCTGCAGCTCGGCGAGCCAGGCGTCGGCCATCTGGCCGACCTTGCGGTTCACCACGTCCTCGTGCACCTGGTCACGGCTCACGCCAAGGCCAAGGCCGACACCATCGACCACCGCCGGAACGACGTCGCCGTCAGCGGTCAGGACCGGCTGGGCCGGGTAGGTGATGGTCATCTTCGGCGGGATCGGCCCGTCGGCGAGCGTTGCGTTGCGCGAGCAGAGCATCAGGAGCGTCAGCGTGCCGTCGGCGGCCGGAAGGACGGTCGTCTCGCCCGCGTCGAGCTTGTCGAGCGCCGCGCCGGTCGCGCCGCCGATCTGGCTGCGGCGCTGGGTCTGGCGGCTGATCGCGCCACCCTTGGCCAGCGCATAAAGGTCGTCACAGGTTTCGGCCGTGCCCGCGATCCGTGCAGCGTCCGCCGAGGCACCGGCGGGCAGGCGCAGCGCGGCATAGTCGATCGCGACCGCGCCGGGGCTGACCTTGCCGCCCTGCGACATGCCGCGCACGAGGAACAGGCCGACATAGCCCGGCATCTGCACCGGGTCGGTGATCTGGCCCTGGCTGGTCTTGGTGACCACGTCACGCACCTGCGGCGGCAGGTTCGACAGGGGGATCCAGTTCACCCGGCCGCCGTCGGCGCGCGAGGCGGCCACGGATTTTTCCTTGGCCGCGCGGGCGAAGTCGGCCTCGCCCTTCATCGTGTCCTTTAGGCGCTTGGTCAGGGTGGTGATGCGCTCGACCTCGCCCTGGCGGGCGGGGATGAAGATCTCGGATAGAAGGACGCGCGGGCCGTCGCCCTGGCCATTGTCGGCCGACATGGCGCGGTCGATCTCGGCCTCGGACACCTCGACCTGGCCGGCGAAGCGGGCGCGGATGGCGTTGCGCCAGGCGAGGCCGGAACGGACGAAGTCGCGGAAGCTTTCGGGGTCGACGCCGCCTTGCGCGATGGCCTTGAGGAAGGTTTCGGTATCCAGGTTCGCGCGTCCGGCGAATTCGGCCATGCCGGCGTTCAGTTCGTCGGGGGTGACGGTCACGCCCATGTCCTTGGCGGCCTGGCTGCGCAGGCGGTCCTCGATCAGGCCGGTTTCCGCCTCGGCCGCGAGGTCGCCGGGGAAATTCAAGACCTTCAGGAAGCGGATGCGCTGGTCGAGTTCGTAGCGCGTGACGATGGAATCGTTCACGATCACGACCGGCGAGAAATTGCCCGTGGACTGGGCCTTTGCCGGGCCGGTCAGGGCCGCAAAGGCGGCAAACCCGGCGGTCAGGATCGGGAACAGGCGGGAAGTGGGACGCATGGGCTACGGCTCTCGTCTGTCTTTGGCCCCGGCGGGGCTTTGCAAATGGGGCACGCTGGTCATCACGGGGATCATCGCGAGCAGGTCTGCCGGTAGCTTGCGCCGGACGCACCGCCGTCGCCGCTGCCGATCCCCGCCAGATGGACCTCGAGCCCGAGTTCTGTGCTCGGCCGCACACTAGTCGAGGACGTGAAGCGACGCGAGAGCGAAATATCGACGACGGCGCATTCGTTCTGCCAGCTCACGCCCAACCCGGCCTTGGTGGCGCGGTCGGCGATGAAATCGTAATGCCCGGTGCCGTTCAGCGTCCAGCCGGTGCGCGGCTGGAAGGCGGCGGCGAGCGTCAGTTCCGACGTGCCGAGCGGGCGGCTGGCGGCCGTGTCGGGCTTCAGCCAGACATAGGTCGCGGCAACCGCCGTGGCGCCCCGGCCATAGGCCACGCGCAACTCGTCGCGGTTGAGGTGGAAGTTGTCGTCGAACAGAAGCCGGTTGGTGGCACTGAGGCCGAAGGCCGTCGAGAGATGCGCCGCGACCAGCCAGTCGGACCTAGTGCCAGACAGGCGCGAGCCGGTCGAGAACTGGTGCAGGTCCTCGGACCGCAGGACGCGGCCGGCGGTGACGCGCAGGTCGGTTCCGCCGACCGCATGGCGCCCCCAGGTCAGGCCCACGTTCGCGCGGAGGCCGGCCTCGTAGAGGTCCGAGCCGGGAAAGCGGCTGAAGGCGTAAAGATTGCCCTCGTCGAACTCGACCTGGGCGCTGTCCTCGTTCGGGACGGCATTGTGGCTCTCGCGGCTCCAGACAAGCTGGGCGACGGGTTCGAGCGTGTAGGTGGCGCCGCCGGGCGTGGTGGCGGGGCGGACGAGCGGCCAGCCCAGGTCGACCGAGGCGGTGGGCGTCAGCCGCGTGACGGTGCCAGGGTAGGCGGCATCCTGGCGGATCGAATAGAAGTCGGCGACGACACCGAGGCCGCCGCCAAGGACTAGGCCGTTGCCAAGAACGGTCTGGCGGCGCCAGGACAGCCCGATCGAGGCGCGGGCCACGTCGCGGCCGTCCGTCACCCCGTCACCGTTCGCGTCCCAGTTCACGTTGGATCGCCGCCCGATCCCGTGCAGGTCGAACGACAGCTGCCCCTCGCCGCCGATGGCTTGCGGGGTGAAGCGGCGGACGACGGACAGATCGCCGACGAGCGAGGGCTGGACCAGATTGTCGTCGCCCGCGCGCAGCGAATGGTAGCGGAAGAGCCGCGCATCCACGTAGCCGTCGCGGCGGGTGCGCGTGGCCCAGATGCCGCTCGCCAGCCGGTCCGTGTCAGTGATGCCGTAGTCCAGAAGATAGCCCCGGTCGCTCGCCGTCTGGACCTGAAGGCCGCCGGCGAAGTCCGCCGGCAGCGCGAACGAGCCGTTGGCGAAGAAATAGCCCCGCGTCGAGCCGGGCCGGATCGGGTCGCGGGTCACAGCGCCGGTCATGGTCAGCGTTCCGGCCGCCATGGCCTCGCGGTAGCGCAGGCCGAGTGTCTTGCCGCCGCGCGTCGAGACATAGGGCGTGACGGTCAGGTCACGGCTTTGGCCCATGGCGATGAAATAGGGGATCTTGACCCCGAAGCCGAGCGCCGAGGTCGCCCGCATCGACGGCAGCAGGAAGCCGGTCGCGCGGCTGAGCGTCGGGTCCGGCATCCGAAGGATGGGCGACCAGAAGATCGGCACGCCCGCGACGCGGAACTGCGCGCCTTCGTAGTAGATCTGACGCTCTTGCTGGTCATGGAGCACGCGCCTGGCGCGGAGTTCCCACAAGGGGCGGGGGTTGCTTGGGCAGACCTGGCAGGACGAGGCGCGGACCTGGCTCAGTTCCGTGTAGCGCCCGCCTGACCGCCGGAGGCCCGCCGAGGCGAGTTGCAGCTTGTCGCTCAGGACCATGCGCGCGCCGGTCAGAAGACCCTCGGACAGGTCCTTCGACAGCTGGCCCTGATCGGCCAGGACGATGGTGCCGCGCCCGTCGGTCAGGGTCATCGGCCCGACGATCGTCAGCTGTTCGCCGTTCGGGTCATAGGTGATGCGGCTGGCCTTCAGCACCTGGCCCTTGTAGCGCACCTCGACCGCGCCCTCGGCCACCAGCGACTGGTCGGGCTGGACGACAAGCTGGTCGGCGACCAGTGTCGGCGGCGGCGTGTCATCGGCCCGTGCGAGCCCCGTCGGCGCCAGAAGCAGAAAGACGGCTGCGGTCAGCCTGCGAAGGCGGGCGCGGGCCATCAGCCGTCCTCCAGGTGCAGCAGAAGGCTTACGGACAGCAGAAGCGCCGCGATCGGCGGGCTCCAGGCGGCGAGCAGGACCGGGATCTGGCCGTTTTCGCCGAGCACCTGCGCGAAGTTCCGCACGAAGAAGACGGCGATGCCAGAGACAAGCGCGGCCAGGACCAGAATGCCGCTGTTGCCGAAGCGGGCGTGGCGCATGGTGAAGCCCGCCCCGATCAGCACCATCGCCGGCAGCAGCAGAGGCAGCGCCAGCTCCATCTGCAGCCAGACCGAATGGGCGCGCGCCGAGAGCCCCGCGCGTTCCAGGTCGGCGATATAGGCGGGCAGGTCCCAGATCGACACGTTCTGCGGCGCACCGGAACTGTCGCGGATCTGGGCGGCCGTCAGGTCGGCGGTCAGGGGCAGTTCGGCGGCCAGGGTCGCGCCCTCCTCTGGGTTCGCCTCATCGAAATGCCATTCCTTCGCGTTTTTCGCAATCCAGCGTCCGCCGTTCGCGTCGGCCTGTTGCGCCTCGATCCTGAGGCGCGGGCCGCCGGTCGGCCCGAAGGCAAGGAAGGTCACGTTGTATAGCGCCGATCCGTCGACGCTCGCCCGGTCGGCGTGGATCATCCATTGGCCGCTTCCGTCTCCCTGCCGGAGCCAGATGCCGTCGCCGCCGAACGAGGCTTCGGTGGCACCGGCGCCCTGGTCTGCGCGGGCAGCAAGCTGGTCGTAGCGCTTGTTTGTCGCGGCGGCGATCGGGTTCAGAAGGGCGACCGCCATGATGCCGAAGAGGAAGGCCGCGACCATGGGTGCGACGAGGGTGCGCAGCGCGGACCGCCCGGCGGCGCGGATCGCCACCAGTTCGGAGGTGCGGGCCAGCCGCAGGAAAAGCGCGATCGCGGCCAGGACGAAGATCAGCGGCAGGATGCCATACAGCGTGCCGGGCGTATTCAGAAGCGCGAGCCTTGCCGCCGCGCCGAAGCCGCCGGTCGAGACGCGGCGCACCTCTTCGATCAGGTCGATGAAGAAGAGGACGGCGAAGAAAAGGACAAGGACCAGCGCGAGCATCGCGAGGAACCGCCGGCCGATATAGAGCGAGAGCCTCATGCCGGGCCCCCGTTCGGCGCCAGGCGGGCGCCCCGGAAGCGCGGGCGCGTGGTCCAGGCCAGAAGCGCCACCGCGACGACGGCCCCGATCAGCGGCGGCAGGTAGACGAGCGCGACCCGGCTTTCATCGCCGGCGGCGGCCTTGTCGGCGAGGTTCGACAGGAGGAAGAGCAGGACGAAAAGGACAGAAGCCCCCACCATCTGCCGCCCCATTCCGAAGCGCGAGAACGACCCCTGCAACATCGCGGCGAAGCCCAGCAGCACGCCCGACGCGGCCAGAAGCGGCTTGGCGATGCGGTCGTTGCCGGTGAAGAGCGCCTGCGCCCGCGTCGCGCCCGTCTCGGCCAGAAGCTCGGCCGAGGGGCGGAGGAGTGCGTGTGTCATCCGCTCGTCCAGCGCGGGCGTGCGGGGTCCCTGGCGCGCGATCAGGGCGCCGATGTCATAGGTGAAATCCTCAAAGCGCGTGACCGACAGCCGCCCGGGACCGGTGTCTCCGATGGCGATCTGCTGTTGCTGGGCCATGCCGTTGAACATCACCAGGACCGGCCCCGAGGCGCCCTGGGACAGATAGGCCCTGGCGGCCGTGTAGATGGTCGATCCGCCGGCAGAGGCGCGCGCGTCCGACAGGAAGAGGTCCGACAGCTCGCCATCGGGCGAGATGGTGCGGATATAGAGCGTGAGCCCCGGCGCAGGATGCAGGAGCGCGCCTTCGGTCAGAAGCCGGGCCGAGACATTGTCGGAAATCTCGGCGTTGCGTTCGTTCAGCCGGGTGCGCGACAGGGGCACCAGCAGGTTGGCGAGGATCGCGACCAGCAGGGCCACGACAATCGCGAAGTACAGGACGGGCCGCGTGAGGCGGAAGGGCGAAAAGCCGGTCGCCTGCATGACGACCAGTTCGCTTTCGCCCGCCATGCGCTGGGTGGCGTAAAGGACGGCGGCAAAGCCCGCGACCGGCAGCATCAGGCGGATCACGTTCGGCAGGCTGAGAGCGGTCAGTTCCAGGAAGACCCAGACCGACTGGTTGTCGGAGATCAGCCGGTCAAAAAGCAGGACCGCGCTGTTGACCCAGTAGATCGAGATGAGGACGAGCGCGAAAAAGCCAAAGACCATCATCAGCTGCGACAGCATGTATCTGTCGAATCTGGAAATCACGGCCCGGCCCTCGTCCCTGCCGACTGTCTTCGGCTTTTTCCTTCCCTAACCGATCAAAGGCGCGCGGAAAACTCCTATCTGGCCAAGCACCGGATCGGGGGCTACGGTCCGGCGGAACCGCGCCAGCCCCCTTGGCCAGGCGCCCGACCTGCCGGAAAGGACCGTCATGACCGATCTGCCGCTTGAGATCACCCTGGGCGCCGCTGATGCCGATGCGCTGAGCCGTGCTGCGGGCCGCGTGGCGCTTCTCTTGCCGGCCGAAGGGGCGCTCGTCGGGGCCGCCGCCCGGATCGACGCGGTGACCGCAGGCGCGGTCGCGCGGGTGCGGGCCGGGTCGGCATGGGCCAGGGCCAAGGGGGGCGAGGGGGTCGAGGTGCCGGCGCCTGCGGGCCTTCAGGCCGAAGCACTGCACCTGGTCAAGCTGCCCGCCGAACCGACGCTGGCCGAGGCGCGCAAGGCCGGGGCGACGATCGCTCGGGGGCTTGGCTCGGCGGGCGCCGAGGTCGTCATGGAGGCGGGCCAGCGTCCGGCCGATGTGGCGACGGGCCTTTGGCTCAGGGCCTACGGTTTTGACCGCTACAAGACGCCGCCTGCGGTCGAGTCGGGGGCCGAGTCGGGGGCCGAGGCAGGGAGCGAGGCGGGGGGCAAGGGGCCGGTGACACTCAGGCTCGAAGGCGACGCGAAGGGCGCGCAGGCGGCGCTTGACCGCGCCCGCGCCGTGGCCGGGGGCGTGACCTTCACCCGCGACCTGGTGAACGAGCCCGCGAACGTCCTGACCACCACCGACTTCGCCCGCCGCCTGAGCGACCTGCGTGAACTTGGCGTCACCGTGCAGGTGATCGAGGAGGAAGAGCTCGCGCGCCTTGGCATGCGGGCGCTTCTGGGTGTGGGGCAGGGGTCGGCAAGCCCGTCGAAGGTCGTGGTGATGGAGTGGAAGGGGGCCAAGGGCGCGCCTCTTGCGCTGGTCGGCAAGGGCGTCTGCTTCGACACGGGCGGCATCTCGCTGAAACCGGCCGAGGGGATGGAGGCGATGACCATGGACATGGGCGGCGCCGGGACCGTGGCCGGGGTCATGCGCACGCTGGCCCTGCGCAAGGCCAAGGCGCATGTGGTGGGGCTGGTCGGCCTGGTCGAGAACATGCCCGACGGCATGGCCCAGCGGCCGGGAGATGTGGTGCGCTCGATGAAGGGCGATACGATCGAGGTCATCAATACCGACGCCGAGGGGCGGCTCGTGCTGGCCGACGTGCTTTGGTATGCGCAGGATCGGTTCGCGCCGGCCGCGATGATCGACCTTGCCACCCTGACGGGCGCGGTCATCGTGGCGCTCGGGCACGAAAACGCCGGGATCTTCGCCAATGACGACGCGCTCGCGACCCAGCTTCTGGCGGCGGCGGGGGCCGAGGGCGAGGGCGCCTGGCGGCTGCCGCTCGCGCCCGCCTACGATGCGATGCTGAAGAGCCACGTTGCCGACATGCGCAATTCGGTGGGCCGCCCGGCCGGCTCGATCACGGCGGCGCAGTTCCTCAGGCGGTTCGTCAAGGACGCGACGCCCTGGGTCCATATCGACATCGCGGGTGTGGCGACCGCGACCGGCGATCACCCCTATGCGGCGTCCAAGGGCGCGACCGGCTGGGGGGTCATGACGCTCGACCGGCTGGTGGCCGACCAGTTCGAGCGCTGATGGCGGGCGTTCTTTTCTACCACCTGACCCGCTCGCGGCCCGAGGCGGTCGTGGCGATGCTGCTGGAGCGTGCCGCAGGGCAGGGCTGGCGCGTCCTGATCCGCACGCCCGACAAGGCGGCGGCCGAGGCGCTCGACGCCGCGCTCTGGCTCGGGCCAGAGGACGGGTTTCTGGCGCATGGGCTGGCGGGGGGGGCGGACGACGGGTTTCAGCCGGTCCTGATCGGCCAGCCGGACACGGGTGTGGGCGGCGTGGCATGCCTCATGTCGCTTGGCGGCGTGGCAATCGGGGCCGAAGAAGCCGCGGCGGTCGAGCGCGCCTGGATCCTGTTCGACGGCCTTGACCCCGGCGCGGTCGAGCGTGCGCGCGGCCAATGGCGGGCGCTGACCGGCGCGGGGGTCGCGGCGCAATATTGGTCCGAAGAGGACGGCCGCTGGCAGAAGAAGGCCGAAAGCGGCGCGGCCTGACCCCTACTTGCGGGTGAGTTCGAGCGAGCCTTCGCCAAGCGTCAGGGTGAAGCGGTTCAGATAGCTCATGCCCAGAAGCGAGCCGCCCATCTCGCCATCGTTGACCGAGGCGCGGACATCGTCATCCTGCCACGGGCCGAGGGCGAAGGTCCTGATCCGCACGGGCGCGGTGCGCACGACCCCGTTCGCGGTCTGGGCCGAGCCGGTGAAGCTCAGCCCGTCGGCCGAGACGCCCGCGCGCGCCGCATCCTCGCGCGTCAGGACGATGTCCGAGGCGCCAGTGTCGATGACGAAGCGGACGGAGACGCCATTCACCAGCGCCTCGACGTAGAAGTGCCCGTCCTCGTAGGCGCCATAGGTCACCGATTGCCCCGTGGTCTGCGCCGCACCGGGCATCAGCGCGCGGCGAAGGTCGGGCCAGAGCCCGTAGGCCGCCGCAAGGCCCAGAAACAGCAGCACCCAGATGACGAAGCTCTGCGCCGAGCGGCCGGGCGCGCGCCGGATGCTGACGAAGACCGAGCCGCCGACCGCCATCAGGATGACGGCGAGGTAGATGAAGCGCATGAGCGTGTCGCTGTCCATCGCCGCCCCTTCTCAGAAAAAGCCGGTGCCGCGAATGCCGTCGAGGACGAACTGGACGGACAGCGCGGCCAGCAGCATCCCCAGAAGCCGGGTCACGACCAGGATCCCGGTGCGGCCCAGAAGCCGTTCGATGACGCCCGCCGACAGGAACATCAGGAAGGTCACGGCGACGACCGCGACCATCACCAGAAGGATGGTGATCGTGTGGGCCGGGCCGCTGTAGGGCGTGTTGTTGACCAGCAGGATCATGGTCGTGAAGGCCCCCGGCCCAGCAATCAGGGGCGTGGCCAGCGGAAAGACCGAAGGGTCGTGGTTGGGGTCCGCCTGCTGCCCCTCGCGCCGTTGGGTGCGACGCTCGAACAGCATGTCGAGTGCCGTGATGAACAGAAGGATGCCGCCGGCGATGCGGAAGGCCGGCATGGAAATGCCGATGGTGGTCAGCAGGCCGTTCCCGACAAGACCGAACACCGCAAGAAGCCCCATGGCAATGAGGCAGGCGCGGAGCGCAAGCTGGCGGCGGTGCCCCTCGTCCATGCCGCGGGTCAGCGCGATGAACAGCGGCACCAGCGCGATCGGATCGACGATCACGAAGAGTGTGACGAAGGTGGTGAAGTAGAAACCCGGGTTCATGCGCCAGTCCTTTGCCCATCGGTCGCGGGTTCCGCGGCTTTTGGCAAGGGGGTCTGTGGCTTCGCTTGGCGGCGGGGCCGCTTACCGGGCGGTCTGCTGCGGCGGCGAGAGGCTCGGGTCGATGCGGTAGAGCGTGAAGCGGCCAGACCGGATGATGCGGACGAATTCGGGGCGATGGTCCATAAGGACGGGGTCTTCATCCTCGAGCAGCGCGTAGGTGAACTTGTGCTGCCAGTCCTGCAGCATCAGCTGCGGCCAGGGCGGCACGCCGCTCAGTTCGGGAAAGAGGAGCCGCTCGTCGACGGGATAGAGCGCCGGGTGGCTCGAGGCCAGCCATTCCGGGCGCACCCAAAGCGCGTGCGAGCCCTGAAAGAGCGTCGGCACGAAGGCGTCGCGCCAGGTGACGGCATAGGCTGCCGCATGAAAGAGGCGGCGGTCGTACATGTCGTTCGCAGCCCGGACCGGCAGCAGGCGTTCGCCCTTTGGCAGCTTGGTCAGGACGGTGGACAGGTCGGCCATTTCGGCCTCGTTGATGGCGGCGACACGTTCGAAGACGACGCCGCGCGCGGCGATGAGGCTGGCAAAGACGGTGGCGAGCAGGATGCCGTTCCTGCGGCTCAGGCCTTCCCAGCGGGTGCCGGCGACAAGGAGCAGGAGCAGCACCACCGGCGGGCGGACCTGCACCGGCCACATGCCGTTCACCTTGGCGGGCGTCAGGAGCGTCAGAAGCACCAGCGCCAGCACGGGGCCGATCAGCTGGGGCGCCAGCACGAGGCGCGGTCCCGTCTTGCGGTAGAGCGTCACGAGGGCGCCCAACAGGGCGACATAGGCCATCAGGTTCAACAGGTTCAGGGGTGCGAACCAGTCGAGGCTCGTCGCATAGAGCGGCCAGATGACCGTCTTGAGCCGTTCGGCGAAACCGCCGAATTTCGTCGGATCTTCGTAAGGCAGGATGGTCAGCCGCACCTCGTTCATCTGGACGATGACGACCCAGACGAAGCCGGGCAGGAAGACCAGCGCCATGGTGAGGCCGGTCAGGAACTGGCGCCGTCGCTGGCCCCTGGGCGCGGTCCACAGAAGCTGCACCTCGCGTCCGGCAGCGGCGACGGCCAGGGCGAAAAAGACGTAGAAGTGCATCAGGTAGATGGCCGTCGCGAACGGGGTCAGGAGGACGAGCCGCCAGAGGATGTGCCGCCGCTCCGTCCCGATCCAGATCGCGAGGGCCGCGAGGGCGAAGGGCAGGCCGACGACGAAATTCTGAAAGCCCCAGTAGAAGGACGAATTGTAGACCAGAAGCCCGGTCACCGCCGACCAGACCGTCCAGCGGCCCTGGACCGTGCGGGCCAGGATCATGGCCGATGCGGTCAACAGAAGCGCATAGGCCGCCATGAGCCGCTGCGAAAAGACGATGGGGTCGCCGGGAAAACCGGTCATCCGCCACAGGAGGTCGGCAGCGGCGTTCGGGATGAGCGTGGTCGAGGTCTGGTAGTAGGTCAGAAGCGGGCCCGAGGTCGTGGCCATTATGTGATGGCGGGCGATGTGGTTCGGCAGGTCGATCAGGGGCAGGATGGGGTGCAGAAGGATTGGCACCACCGTGAAAAGGGCCACGAACAGGAAAGCGATGACTGCGGCTGCGGCGTGCGAGAGCGCGAATGGCCCGTCCTGTCCCAGGGCGCGGTCAAAGTCCCGGCCGGGCGCCTGAGCGTCGAAATCCTGCGAAGCCATGGAGGTGTGCCGTTCTGCGCGATGTTCCCACGCCGACCCATGCGGGGGGAATTCGGCAGAATTATGTCGTTCGCGGCACAACGCCGGGGAATTCATGCTGATTGTCGCGGGGTGCGCGACAATGAAAGCGGGCGACAATGAATGCGGGCGGCGGGAACTGCGCGAAGGGCTCTCAGGCCGCCGCGCGCTCCAGCCGTTCGGCGGCGGCCATCCACATGTCTTCCGCGCGGTCGAGCCCCTCCATCACCTCGGCATATTTCTTCTGCCAGACGGCGGCCTCTTCGGGCTTTTCGTAAAGCGCGGGGTCGGCGAGCTTTGTTGCCAGCCTGTCGCGCATTTCGTTCAGCTTCGCGAGCCGCTCCTCGCATTTGCGCAGGTCGGCCTTCAGCGCCGCCATCGCCTCGCGCGAGGGTTTGGGGGCCTTTTCCTTGGGCTTTTCGGGCTTGGCGGGCTCGTCGCCGGTCAGAAGCTCGCGCCGGTAATCTTCCAGATCGCCGCCATAGGGCGCGACGCCGCCGTCCTTCACAAGCCAGAGCCGGTCGGCCACAAGGCCCAGCAGGTGCATGTCGTGGCTGACAAGGATCACGGCGCCCGAATATTCGGTCAGCGCCTCGACCAGCGCCTCGCGGCTTTCGATGTCCAGGTGGTTGGTCGGTTCGTCCAGGATCAGAAGATGCGGCGCGTCGAGCGTTGCCAGCAGAAGCGACAGCCGCGCCTTCTGGCCGCCCGAAAGCCGCCCGACCAGCGTTTCGGCCTGATCGGCACCCAGCCCGAAGCCTGCAAGCCGGGCGCGGAGCCGCGGCTGACCCTCTGCGGGCCGTTGGCGCTGGATGTGCTGAAGGGGCGTTTCGTCGAGCTCCAGCTCATCGACCTGATGCTGGGCGAAATAGCCGATGCGCAGCTTGGACGACCGCGTGAGCGTGCCGCCGACGGGCGCCAGCTTGCCGGCCAGAAGCTTCGAGAGCGTCGATTTCCCCTCGCCGTTCCGGCCCAGAAGGGCGATCCGGTCGTCCTGGTCGATCCTGAGCGCCAGGCGCTTCAGGACCGGCGGCCCGCCGTAGCCGACCGACACGCCCTCCATCGTGATGATCGGCGGTGAAAGCTGTTCGGGCGCGGGGAAGCTGAAGACGACGGCCTTGGCCTCTTCCGGCGCAAGGATCGGGGTCATCTTTTCCAGCATCTTCACCCGGCTTTGCGCCTGGGCGGCCTTGGTGGCCTTGGCCTTGAAACGGTCGACGAAGCTTTGCAGGTGGGCGCGCCTTGCGTCCTGCTTCTTGGCCTCGGCCGCCTGGACTGCGCGCTGTTCGGCGCGGGCGCGGGCGAACTGGTCGTAGGAGCCGGACCAGAGCGTCAGCTTGCGGTTTTCGAGGTGCAGGATCGAGCCGACGGCACGGTTCAAGAGGCCGCGGTCATGGCTGATGATGATGACCGTATGGGGATATTTCGCCAGATAGCTTTCAAGCCAGAGCGCGCCTTCCAGGTCGAGGTAGTTGGTCGGTTCGTCCAGTAGCAGGTAGTCGGGCTGGGCGAAAAGAACCCCCGCCAGCGCCACCCGCATCCGCCAGCCGCCGGAAAAGTCGCTGCAAGGGCGAAGCTGGTCCTCGGCTGGAAAACCCAGGCCGCGCAGGATCGCGCTTGCGCGCCCCTCGGCCGACCAGGCGTCGATGTCGGCCAGCCGGTGCTGGATGTCGGCGATCCGGTGCGGGTCGGTCGCGTGTTCCGCCTCGGCCAGAAGGGCAGCGCGTTCGGTGTCGGCCTCAAGAACGGTATCCAGAAGTGAGGTCGACGACGAGGGCACCTCTTGTGCAACCCCGCCGATCCGCGCCCGCTGGGGCAGCGTTATCGTGCCGCCCTCGAGCGCCAACTCGCCCCGGATCAGGCGGAAAAGCGTGGTCTTGCCGGTGCCGTTCTGGCCGACAAGCCCGACCTTGTGGCCGGTCGGAATGGTGGCCGAGGCGCCTTCGAACAGCGGCCGCCCCTCGACGGAATAGGTGATGTCGGAAATCTTCAGCATGGCGCGTCCCTCTAGCAGAGCCGACGGGCGGCCAACAGCCCCCCGCTTTCCTTCGCGGCCGCCCCGTGATAGCAGGCGCGCCATCCGTCACCCGGTGCGGGACCAAAGGGTCCGCGCATCCTTCCTCAGAGGCATTCCATGGCTGTCGAACGCACCCTTTCGATCATCAAACCCGACGCGACCAAGCGCAACCTGACCGGCAAGATCGTCGCCAAGTTCGAGGACGCGGGCCTGCGCGTCGTCGCCTCGAAGCGCATCCACCTGTCGCCCGCCCAGGCCGGCGAGTTCTATGCCGAACACAAGGAACGCCCCTTCTATGGCGAACTGGTGACCTACATGGCGTCCGAGCCGGTCGTGGTGCAGGTACTTGAAGGCAATGGCGCAATTGCCAAGAACCGCGAAGTGATGGGCGCGACCGATCCGGCGCAGGCCGATGCGGGCACCATCCGCAAGGAGTTCGCGCTGTCGAAGGGTGAAAACTCGGTCCATGGCTCTGACAGCCCGGCCTCGGCCGCGCGCGAGATCGCCTTCTTCTTCTCGGGCCTCGAACTGGTCGGCTGACCTGTCATTGCGGTTCTGAACGAAAGGCCGGGGCCCCGTGCCCCGGCCTTTTCATCTGCGCAGGCCTAGCCCGATCCGGTCGAGCGCCGCTGAACCGCGCCGGGTTTGCCGGAGGCTCCAACTCCTGAGTAGGATGGAGCATCATGAGCAAGACAACGAACAAGTTTTCCCCTGAAGTGCGCGAACGTGCCGTGCGTCTGGTCCTCGACAATGAGGG
>Ga0209571_1000248_pt1 | contig 90024 bp, 100 predicted proteins | sample EBPBio102011_DNA_FD_185866 | JGI IMG/M metagenome (GOLD analysis project Ga0209571, IMG submission 185866) | Wastewater treatment Type I Accumulibacter community from EBPR Bioreactor in Madison, WI, USA - Reactor 1_1/10/2011_ DNA (SPAdes)... | ecosystem: Engineered > Bioreactor > EBPR >... | reverse complement strand
CCACGGACCGTGGCGAGGCAGACGACGTCGTGTCGGGCAGATCCCATGACCGTCAGCGGGCAGTTCTCATGACCGCCAGCGGGCAGCTTCGTGGCCGTCTCCGGGCAGTTTCTCGTGGCCGCCGACAGTCAGCGAAGCCCGGGCCGCGAGGAGCTCACGGGCGAACGTGGGGAAGGTATTCGGAAAGGACATGGGCTGAACCTGCCGGTCACGAGCAGGTCGGGGCCACGATCGGCTGCTGGTTGTGGACGACACGCTGTCGCCCGCGCCGCATGTGGAAACCGTGCCGCCGCAGGTGGAAACCGGTCCCCATGGTGCGCTTCACCGCGTGTGGCCCACCTGTGTGGTCATCCGTACGCGTGAGAGAGTGACACCGCACCGTGGTGCGCACTGTGGGAGCGGTGACGCGGTGGCGCCATGGGCCGGAGCTGACCCATCCGCGTGGTCATCCGTACGCGGGCGAGAGTGACACACACCGCCTCGCAGTGCGGCCTGACGGTCGCCGGCGTCCTTGGTGCCCTTCACCGCGTGTGGCCCACCTGTGTGGTCTTCCGTACGCGGGTGAGAGTGACACCGCACCGTGGTGGCAGTCTGGGAGCGGTGACGCGGTGGCGCCATGGGCCGGAGCTGACCCATCCGCGTGGTCATCCGTACGCGGGCGAGAGTGACACACACCGCTTGGGGCGGCCGCCCCGCTTCAGCGTTCGGCGTCCGCGCCGCTTCCGCGGGCGGCGGCCACCACGGCTCCACGGGCCGCCCTGGCCTCGTCAGCCCGAGCCTCAGGCCTCGTCTCGGGCGCCGACCCAGGAATCGATGTCGGCGAGGGCCTGCGCGCGAATCGCTTCCGGCGCCCTGCTCGCCAGCAGGCTCATCCGCGCCAGCCGGGCGAGCTCCTGATCGGAGAGTCCGTGCACGTCGCGGGCCGCTTCGTACTGCGCGAGCAGTCGGCTGCCGAAGATGAGCGGGTCGTCGGCCCCAAGGGCCACCGTGGCCCCCGCCTCCACCAGCCGCCGCAGGGGCACCTCCTCGGGGACGTCGAAGACCCCCAGGGCGACATTGCTCCCCGGGCACACCTCGAGGGCCACCTCGTCGGCCACCACGCGTTCGAGCACGCGCGGGTCCTCGACGGCGCGCACCCCATGGCCGAGTCGATCCGGGGCGATCGCGTCCAGGGTCTCCTCGACGGCGGTGGGACCGAGCAGTTCGCCGGCATGGGGGGCCAGCGCGAGGTCGGCTCGTCGGGCGATCGCGAAGGCGGGCGCGAACTCCTCGGTGACCCCGCGTCGCTCGTCGTTGGACAGGCCGAAGGCGACGACCGCACCCGGCCCGTCACCGGCATACCGCGCTGCGAGGCGGGCCAGCGTGCGGGCCTCCAGCGGGTGACGCATCCGGCTGGCCGCCACCATCACCCCGACGGCGGCTGCCCCCGGCTCCCGGGAGACCGAGGCCGCCTCATCGAGGACGATCTCCAGCGCCGGCGTGATCCCTCCGACGAAGGGCGCATAGCTCGTCGGGTCCACCTGAAGCTCCAACCACCGCGACCCCTCGGCGCCGTCGGCCAACGCCGCCTCGCGGACGATCCGGCGCATGTCCGCCTCGCCCCGCACGCAGGCGCGGGCAGCGTCGTAGGTGCGCTGGAACCGGAACCACCCCCGCGCGTCCACGGTGTCATACCGGTTGCCGACGTCGTCGGTGAGCGAGGCGGGAAGCCGTATGCCGTGCTGCCGCGCCATCTCCTGGACCGTCGCCGGCGCCATGGAGCCGGTGAAGTGCAGGTGCAGGTGGGCCTTCGGCAGGGCCGCGAGGTCACGCCGGACGCGGCCAGCCCACGCTGCGGGCGATGCCTCCGCCGCCGGTGGTGCTTCGGTCACTCGTCGCCGAACTCGTCGTCGAACTCGTCGTCGACGATGTGCATCGCCGCCTCCTCGGCCGAGGCGGCGCCGCCGTCGACGCCCACGTCCTCGGCGAGCAGCTCGGCGTCGACATCGGCGAGGATCCCGTGGTCGGGGGCGATCAGGCGGCCCGAGCGACGCGCACCCACCTCACCGTCACCGAGCCAGTCATCGTCGGCGTCGATGGCATCCGGGTCGTCGCCACCGAGGCGGTCGACGTCCAGACCCGACTCGTTGTCGGGGGCGCCATAGGCCGAGTCGGGATCGGCGACCTCCTGGGCGATCCGCTCGTCGATGGTCTCCTCGTGGCGCGGGTCCCAGGACTCGGGATGCCGGTAGTGGGTCGGTGCGTACTCGGGCGGGACGACGCCGGTGTCGAGGGGATCCTGCACTGGACCGGAGTCGAGGGTGTCCGAGGCGTCCAGCTGGGCGCCGTCCTCGACGATGGGTCCGTCATCCTCGCGGGAGTGCTCGCTCATGGCCCCACCCTAGTCGCGGGGGGTGGCCGGTCGACGGGCCCCGCAGGCAGAGCGAGGCCCCCGCAGGCCGCGACGTGTCCGGGCTCGGCCGGGCTGGGCTGGGCTTGTCCGGGCTCGGCTCAGGCCCCCTCGGGGTTGCCGACGCTGGGCACGTAGGGCGCGGAGCCGCCGTCCGCCATGAGCTTCTCGCACGCCGCGAGCGCCACGCACGTCGCGACCCCGGCCATCGCGGTCTCGACCTCGGCCAGCTCCGGGAAGGAGGGGGCGAGCCGGATGTTGCGGTCGTGCGGGTCGTGGCCGTGCGGGAAGGAGGCGCCGGCCGGTGTCAGGGCGATGCCGGCCTCCTTGGCCAGCGCCACCACGCGCGAGGCGGTGCCGTCCATGACGTCGAGGCTGACGAAGTAGCCACCGGTCGGGCGGGTCCAGTGCGCGATGCCCAGTCCCGCGAGGCCCGACTCGAGGGCCGCCTCGACGGCCGCGAACTTCGGCGCCAGGATCTCGCGGTGCTTGGCCATGTGGTCGCGCACGCCCTGGGCCGACCCGAAGAACTCCACGTGCCGGAGCTGGTTGACCTTGTCGGGCCCGATCGAGGCGAACTGCTGGTGCCCCAGATACCACCCGACATTGGCCTCGGACGCGGCGAGGAAGGCCACGCCCGCCCCCGCCCAGGTGATCTTGCTCGTCGAGGCGAACATCAGCGGCCGGTTCGGGTTCCCCGCTGCCGAGCAGAGCGTGATGATGTCGGCCGACTTCGCCTCGTCCTCGGTGAGGTGGTGGAAGGCGTAGGCGTTGTCCCAGAAGATCCGGAAGTCCGGCGCGGCCGTCTCCATCGCGGCCAGGGCCGAGGCCTTCTCCAGCGAGATCGTCGACCCGGCCGGGTTGGCATAGGTCGGCACGATCCACATGCCCTTGATGCTCGAGTCGTCCTTGACCAGGGCCGCGATGGCCTCGACGTCGGGGCCGTCCTCGAGCATCGGGACGGTCACCATCTCGATCCCGTGCGAGGCGAGCATGGTGAAGTGTCGGTCGTAGCCGGGCACCGGGCAGACGAAGGTGACCTTCTCCTCCCGGCTCCACGGGCGGGGCGACTCGGGGGCGCCGTGGAGGAGCAGGTGCACCAGGCACTCGTGCATCATCGTCAGGCTCGAGTTGCCGCCGGCGACGACCTGGGAGGGCTCGACCCAGAGCAGGTCGGCGAACATCTCGCGGATCTGCCGGATCCCGGTGAGCCCGCCGTAGTTGCGCACGTCGACCCCGTCGGCGTCCTTGACGCTGGTCGGCAGGGCGCGCATGGCGTCGGCCAGGTCGAGCTGGGCATTCGAGGGCTTGCCACGCGTCAGGTCCAGCGTGAGCCCACGGGCCTTGAGGGCGTCGTATGCCGTGCGCTGCTCGGCGAGGGCGGCCGAGAGCTCAGCGGGGGTCAGGTCGGCGAGGGGGGAGTGCGCAGTGGTCACGGTCACATCGTCCCAGACCGCTCCGCCGGCGCGGTTTCGTGTCCGTTGCCGACGTCACGTATGCTTGGCGTTCGGTGTCAGCACCATGCTTCGGCGTGCCCGCGAGGGTGGTGGAAGTCAAGGTCTGTCACCGACGGAACTCTCCTCCCCAAGGAGTCGTTCCGTAGGGCAGTGGCTCAATTGGTAGAGCACCGGTCTCCAAAACCGGCGGTTGGGGGTTCGAGTCCCTCCTGCCCTGCGTCGCACGCGTGGTACGTCCACACCAGCGGTCCGGGAGTCATCCGGGCTGGAGGTCCGGCACCTGCCCGCGCACCCGACCAGCCCGAAGTCTTGACCAGCACCACCATGACCACCCGATGTGAAGAGGCACCGTGACCGACGTGGGACACTCCCGCAACGCTCGCCGCTCCGGCAAGGACGCGGCCAAGCGGGGCAACCCCATCTCCCGGTGGTTCTCCGGGATCGGGCTGTTCATCCGGCAGATCCTCGACGAGCTCCGCAAGGTCGTCCGGCCCACGCGCTCGGAACTGTGGAACTACACCCTCGTCGTCATCGTGTTCGTCACGGTGATCATGGCGCTGGTGTCGGCCCTCGACTACGGCTTCAGCAAGCTCATCGCGCTGGCCTTCGGCACCTGACGCCCGCGTCAGGCTCACCTACGCCCGCCCACCCCACGCCCACCACAGAAGAGGTCATCAGTGTCCGACCAGTGGACCACCGACGAGACCGAGTCGGCGCAGGACGGTTCCGCCGCTCCTGAGGTGCTCGACGACGTCGTCACCGAAGCGCCCGAGACCGAGGCCACCGCCGAGGGCATGGACCCCGCTCCCGCTGACGTCGAGGACACCGACGACGAGGACATCGACGAAGAGAACGTCGACGAGGACGGCGACATCGAGCCGGTCGTCGACCCGGTCAAGGCGTTCAAGGACGACCTCGCGAGCAAGTTCGGTGACTGGTACGTCATCCACAGCTACGCCGGCTACGAGAACCGCGTCAAGGCCAACCTCGAGACCCGCATCACCTCCTTGAACATGGAGGAGTACATCTTCGAGATCCAGGTCCCCATGGAGGAGGTCACCGAGATCAAGGGCGGGCAGCGCAAGCTCGTGCGCCGCGTCCGGATGCCCGGGTACGTCCTCGTCCGCATGGACCTCACCGACGCCTCGTGGGGCGCGGTCCGCCACACCCCCGGCGTGACCGGCTTCGTCGGCAACGCGCACCAGCCGGTGCCGCTCTCGCTCGACGAGGTCTACTCGATGATCAAGCCGGCCGACCTCGAGGCGCAGGCGGCAGCGGGCGCGACCGGAGCCACCGGCGCCGGTGCGGCCGCGGGCAAGGGCAAGGAAGCCGTCATCGTCGACTTCGAGATCGGCGAGTCGGTCACCGTCATGGACGGCCCCTTCGAGACCCTCCCGGCGACGATCTCCGAGATCAACCCCGACACCCAGAAGCTCAAGGTTCTGGTCAGCATCTTCGGCCGGGAGACCCCGGTCGAGCTCTCCTTCAACCAGGTCGCCAAGATCTGAGCGGAAGGGAGCAGCCCGCCGCCCACCTGGGCGTCGGGCGCGGCAACCGGGTCATCGCCCCAGGCGTGGGCCCACCACACAAGGAAGACAGCGCATGCCTCCCAAGAAGAAGAAGATCTCCGGGTACATCAACCTGCAGATCCAGGCCGGTGCCGCGACGCCGGCTCCGCCCGTCGGCCCGGCCCTGGGTCAGCACGGCGTCAACATCATGGAGTTCGTCAAGGCGTACAACGCGGCGACCGAGCACCAGCGCGGCAGCATCATCCCGGTCGTCATCACCGTCTACGAAGACCGCACCTTCTCCTTCATCACCAAGACGCCCCCGGCGTCGGAGCTGATCAAGAAGGCCGCGGGCGTGCAGAAGGGCTCCGGCGAGCCGCACAAGACCAAGGTCGCGACGCTGACCAAGGACCAGGTGCGCGAGATCGCCGAGACCAAGATGCCCGACCTCAACGCCAACGACATCGAGGCCGCGATGAAGATCATCGCCGGCACGGCGCGTCAGATGGGCATCAACACCCAGCTCTGAGGCCCGGCCACAGGCAGCAGGTATGCCGTGAGCGCACGGTGCGCTCACGGCATACCGAACCGCTGGACTCACCCGAGTCCGGCGGGTGGGAGGGCCAGCGCTGGCCCGCACCACGACTCCACCTCCACCACCAGGAGCAGAAATGAAGCGCAGCAAGGCCTACCGCGCCGCTGAGGAGCGGATCACCGAGGGCAAGATCTACGCCCCGCTCGAGGCCGTCCGCCTCGCCAAGCAGAACGCGTCGGCGAAGTACGACGAGACCGTCGAGGTCGCCTTCCGTCTCGGGGTCGACCCCCGCAAGGCCGACCAGATGGTCCGTGGCACCGTCAACCTCCCGCACGGCACCGGCAAGACCGCCCGCGTGCTCGTCATCGCCAACGCCGACAAGGCCGAGGCCGCCCGCGCCGCGGGTGCCGACTACGTCGGTGGCGACGACATGATCGAGAAGATCTCCGGCGGTTGGCTCGACTTCGACGCCGTCGTCGCGACGCCGGACATGATGGGCAAGGTCGGACGCCTGGGCAAGGTTCTCGGTCCGCGCGGTCTCATGCCGAACCCCAAGACCGGCACCGTCACCATGGACACCGCCAAGGCCGTCTCCGACATCAAGGGCGGCAAGATCGAGTTCCGCGTCGACAAGCACGCGAACCTCCACTTCATCATCGGCAAGGCCTCCTTCGACGAGAAGGCGCTCGTGGAGAACTACGGCGCTGCCCTCGAGGAGATCCTGCGACTGAAGCCGGCCGCCTCCAAGGGCCGCTACGTCCTCAAGGCGACGATGACGACCACGATGGGCCCGGGCATCCCGCTGGACGCCAACAAGACCCGCAACCTGCTCGAGGAGGAGACGGCTTCGGCCTGATCCCTCGCCTGCCAGGGCGTATGCCGTGAGCCGGTCACCCGTGGGGTGGCCGGCTCACGGCTTTCCTCATTCGGGGGACCGCTGGGCCGCGGTCCTCCCACAATGGCTCTCGTGGCGTGGGGTCGATGGAGGAGAGCGGTGCTGGGTGCCCTCTGTGGTGCCCTCGTGGCGCTGGGTGCGGCGTCACCGGCGCTCGCCGGTGACGGGCCGGTCGTCTCGATCGCGGACGGCGCAGTCCTCGAGGGCCCGCCGGACGAGGCGAGCTCGCCCCAGGCCCAGCCGGCGAGCCTGACCGTCGTGATGGACGCCCAGGGCCCTCCGGTCACCGTCACCCTCGACTCCGGCATCGGCACGGAGGTCACCACGTACTCCCGCTGGGGTGATCAGGTCTCGGTCACGGCGCCGCCGACCGATCGCCTCGTCAGCCCCTAGGCCGATTTGGGGGAGCGGCGCCCCAGCCCGTACCCTTGGTGACGACCAATGACCGCCGGTCTCCCCGGGCACCCGCCCGAGGACGAAGGTTCCGCGAGAGCGGGCGTCCAGCGCAGGCCACGATCGCGAGATCCGTTCGACTTCCAAGGTATGCCGTGTGCGCACCTTCCCGGTCGGTGTGACCCTCGAGCCCCGTGCCCTGCGCCGGGGCTCTTTCTCTTGGGCCCTCACCCGGTGGCCGATCCACCGGAAGGAGGCCGACATGTCACGATCCGACAAGGCGGCGGCGATCGCCGAGCTGACCGAGAAGTTCCGCTCGAGCAACGCCGCAGTCCTCACCGAGTACCGCGGGCTCACCGTGAGCCAGCTCACCGAGCTGCGCACGACCCTGCGTGGCAATGCGACCTACGCCGTGGTCAAGAACACGCTGACCGAGCTGGCCGCCAAGGAGGCCGGCGTGGACGCCTTCGAGGGGCAGCTGGCCGGACCATCGGCCATCGCATTCGTCGAGGGCGACCCGGTGTCCGTGGCCAAGAGCCTGCGTGACTTCGCCAAGGCACACCCCCTCCTGGTGATCAAGGGCGGCGTTCTCGAGGGCAAGGCCCTCTCCGCTGCGGAGATCACCAAGCTCGCGGACCTCGAGTCCCGCGAGGTGCTCCTCGCCAAGCTGGCCGGCGCCATGAACGCCTCGCTGGCCAAGGCGGTCTACCTCTTCGCTGCTCCGCTGTCGCAGGCCGCTCGCACGGTCGACGCGCTGCGGGCCAAGGTCGAGGCGGAAGGCCCGGTGGCTGCGGCCGCCGCGCCCGCTGCCGACGCCGCGGACGAGGCCCCTGCTGCTGAGGCCCCCGAGGCCGAGGCTGCCACCGACGTCGCCGCGGGTGGCGACTCCGAGGCCTGATCCCACTCGGGACCAGCGCCACAACCCAACGCCACTCACGGCATACGAAAAGATTGAAAGGAAGCCAATCATGGCCAAGCTCAGCACCGACGAGCTCCTTGACGCCTTCAAGGAGATGACCCTCATCGAGCTCTCCGAGTTCGTCAAGAACTTCGAGGAGACCTTCGGCGTCACCGCCGCTGCCCCGGTTGCCGTTGCGGCCGCCGGCGCCCCGGCTGCCGGTGGCGGCGACGCTGCCGCCGAGGACGAGAAGGACGAGTTCGACGTCGTCCTCGTCTCGGCCGGCGAGAAGAAGATCGCCGTCATCAAGGAGGTCCGCGCGCTGACCTCCCTCGGTCTCAAGGAGGCCAAGGACCTCGTCGACGGCGCCCCGAAGCCCGTCCTCGAGAAGGTCGACAAGGCCGCTGCCGACAAGGCGAAGGCCCAGCTCGAGGAGGCCGGCGCCACCGTCGAGCTCAAGTGAGCCCGACTGCCGCGTGAGCGGGAGCGCCCCTTCACCAGAAGCGGGGCAGGTCCACCCGGACCTGCCCCGCTTCTGCTGCCGGACGGCCGCGCTCGTCCACAGCCCGGGAGCACCGGGACGCGCCGTGATGCATTCGTGGCTTGACTCACGCGCAGGTGGAGTTCATCCTTTTGCCGTCGCACCGCTTCGCACGGTCCTTGGGGGACCCAGGAGGGCAGGAGCGACAGGCACGGCCCGCAGGGCCCCGCGAGGGGACTTGACCGGGCTGGTCTTCCGTGCTCGCTTTTGATACAGTCGGTCCTTGCGCCATCTTCTCCCATGACCTCTCAGCGATGAGTCGTCCATTCGCCGTGCCCTGCGCTGCGGCTGGACCACTGCTCGAAGGGCCCATGGCGAGTGGGGGCGCCGCCTCCTGAAAGTCACCAGGCCAGTGGAAGGACCATCCTTGGCTGCGCGCACCGCGTCCCAGACCACCCTCCCCGCACGGACCGTTTCGGGCCGTCTCTCCTTCGCGAAGATCCGCGAGCCGCTGGAGGTGCCCGACCTCCTCGCCCTGCAGACCGAGAGCTTCGACTGGCTCCTGGGCAACGAGCGCTGGCAGGCGCGCGTCGCCGCGGCCAAGGCCGAGGGGCGCACCGACGTCCCCGACCGCTCGGGCCTGGAGGAGATCTTCGAGGAGATCTCCCCGATCGAGGACTTCGGCGGCTCGATGTCGCTGTCCTTCCGCGATCACCGCTTCGAGGAGATGAAGTACTCCATCGACGACTGCAAGGAGCGGGACCAGACCTACTCCGCGCCGCTGTTCGTCACCGCCGAGTTCATGAACAACATGACCGGCGAGATCAAGAGCCAGACCGTCTTCATGGGCGACTTCCCGCTCATGACCGAGCGCGGCACCTTCATCATCAACGGCACCGAGCGCGTCGTCGTCTCCCAGCTCGTCCGCAGCCCGGGCGTGTACTTCGAGCGCACCGCCGACAAGACGTCCGACAAGGACATCTACACCGCCAAGGTGATCCCCAGCCGCGGTGCCTGGCTCGAGTTCGAGATCGACAAGCGCGACATGGTCGGCGTCCGCGTCGACCGCAAGCGCAAGCAGTCGGTGACCGTCCTCCTCAAGGCCCTGGGCTGGACCGAGGCCCAGATCCTCGAGGAGTTCGGGGACTACGAGTCGATGCGCCTGACCCTGGAGAAGGACAACATCGCCGACCAGGACGCGGCGCTGCTCGACATCTACCGCAAGCTGCGCCCGGGCGAGCCGCCGACCAAGGAGGCCGCGCAGTCCCTGCTCGACAACCTCTACTTCAACGGCAAGCGCTACGACCTGGCCAAGGTCGGTCGCTACAAGATCAACAAGAAGCTCGGCATCGAGGGTGACCCCTCGGCGTCGACGCTGACGATCGAGGACATCGTCGCGACGATCAAGTACATCGTGGCCCTCCACAACGGTGACGAGACCCTGCCGGGCCGTCGCCGCGGTGAGGACGTCGAGGTGCGCGTCGAGACCGACGACATCGACCACTTCGGCAACCGTCGCCTGCGCAACGTCGGCGAGCTCATCCAGAACCAGGTCCGCACCGGCCTCTCCCGGATGGAGCGCGTCGTCCGCGAGCGGATGACGACCCAGGACGTCGAGGCGATCACGCCGCAGACCCTGATCAACATCCGTCCCGTCGTGGCGGCGATCAAGGAGTTCTTCGGCACCAGCCAGCTCTCGCAGTTCATGGACCAGAACAACCCGCTCTCGGGCCTGACCCACAAGCGGCGCCTGTCCGCGCTCGGCCCGGGTGGTCTCTCCCGTGACCGCGCCGGCATGGAGGTCCGTGACGTCCACCCGAGCCACTACGGCCGCATGTGCCCGATCGAGACCCCGGAAGGCCCGAACATCGGCCTGATCGGCTCGCTCGCGTCCTACGGTCGGATCAACCCGTTCGGGTTCATCGAGACCCCGTACCGCAAGGTCGAGAAGGGTCGCCTCACCGACGACGTGCACTACCTCTCGGCCGACGAGGAGGACGAGCACGTCATCGCCCAGGCGAACGCCACCCTCTCCGAGGACGGCACCCGCTTCGCTCACGAGCGCGTCCTCGTGCGCGTCAAGGGTGGCGAGGTCGAGTACGTCCCGGCCGAGGACGTCGACTACATCGACGTCTCCGCGCGCCAGATGGTGTCCGCGGCCACCGCGCTCATCCCCTTCCTCGAGCACGACGACGCCAACCGCGCCCTCATGGGCTCGAACATGCAGCGCCAGGCCGTGCCGCTCGTCCGCTCCGAGGCCCCGCTCGTGGGCACCGGCATGGAGTACCGCGCCGCCGTCGACTCCGGTGACGTCGTCGTCGCCGAGAAGGCCGGTGCGGTGACCGAGGTCTCCGCCGACCTGGTGACGGTCGCGCACGACGACGGCACCTACCGCACGTACAAGATCAACAAGTTCATGCGGTCCAACCAGGGCAACAGCTACAACCAGCGCGTCGTGGTCTCCGAGGGTGACCGCGTCGAGGCCGGTGCGCTCATCGCCGACGGTCCCGCGACCGACGGCGGCGAGATGGCCCTGGGTCGCAACCTGCTCGTGGCCTTCATGCCGTGGGAGGGTCACAACTACGAGGACGCGATCATCCTCTCGCAGCGCCTCGTGCAGGACGACGTCCTCTCCTCGATCCACATCGAGGAGCACGAGGTCGACGCCCGTGACACCAAGCTCGGCCCCGAGGAGATCACCCGGGACATCCCGAACGTCTCCGAGGAGGTCCTGGCCGACCTCGACGAGCGCGGCATCATCCGCATCGGCGCCGAGGTCCGCGACGGCGACCTGCTCGTCGGCAAGGTCACGCCCAAGGGTGAGACCGAGCTGACCCCGGAGGAGCGCCTGCTGCGCGCCATCTTCGGTGAGAAGGCCCGCGAGGTCCGCGACACCTCCCTGAAGGTGCCGCACGGCGAGACCGGCACCGTCATCGGCGTCAAGGTCTTCGACAAGGACAACGGCGACGAGCTGCCCCCGGGCGTGAACCAGCTGGTCCGCGTCTACGTCGCGAACAAGCGCAAGATCACCGACGGCGACAAGCTCGCCGGTCGTCACGGCAACAAGGGCGTCATCTCCAAGATCCTCCCGGTCGAGGACATGCCCTTCCTCGAGGACGGCACGCCGGTCGACGTCGTGCTCAACCCCCTCGGTGTGCCGGGTCGAATGAACATCGGGCAGATCCTCGAGCTCCACCTGGGCTGGGCCGCCAGCCGTGGCTGGAAGATCGAGGGCAACCCGGAGTGGGCCAAGCAGATCCCGGATCACTCCCGCTCCGCCGAGCCGGGCACCCGCGTGGCCTCCCCGGTCTTCGACGGTGCCAAGGAGGACGAGATCGTCGGGCTGCTCGACAGCACCCTGCCGACCCGTGACGGCGTGCGCCTGATCGACCACACCGGCAAGGCGCGCCTGTTCGACGGTCGCTCCGGCGAGCCCTACCCCGAGCCGGTCTCGGTGGGCTACATGTACATCCTCAAGCTGCACCACCTCGTGGACGACAAGATCCACGCGCGCAGCACCGGTCCCTACTCGATGATCACCCAGCAGCCGCTCGGCGGTAAGGCCCAGTTCGGTGGCCAGCGCTTCGGTGAGATGGAGGTCTGGGCCCTCGAGGCGTACGGCGCGGCCTACTCGCTCCAGGAGCTGCTCACCATCAAGTCCGACGACGTCAACGGCCGCGTGAAGGTCTACGAGGCGATCGTCAAGGGCGACAACATCCCCGAGCCCGGCATCCCCGAGTCCTTCAAGGTGCTCATCAAGGAGATGCAGAGCCTCTGCCTCAACGTCGAGGTCCTGTCCAGCGATGGCCAGACGATCGAGATGCGCGAGGCCGAGGACGATGTCTTCCGCGCGGCGGAGGAGCTCGGCATCGACCTGTCCCGGCGCGAGCCGAGCAGCGTCGAAGAGGTCTGACAGGCGACCGTATGCCGTGGGCGCGGCTTCCCGCGAAGGCGAGCCCACGGCATACGGCACCGGCGGCCAACCCACCTGACAGACCTGACTGAGAAACGAACGAGAGAAGGAAGCACAGAGTGCTTGACGTCAACTTCTTCGACGAGCTGCGCATCGGCCTCGCCACCGCGGAGAGCATCCGCACGTGGAGCAACGGCGAGGTCAAGAAGCCCGAGACCATCAACTACCGCACCCTCAAGCCCGAGAAGGACGGCCTCTTCTGCGAGAAGATCTTCGGCCCGACTCGCGACTGGGAGTGCGCCTGCGGCAAGTACAAGCGGGTCCGCTTCAAGGGCATCATCTGTGAGCGCTGTGGCGTCGAGGTGACCCGGGCGGCCGTGCGCCGCGAGCGGATGGGCCACATCGAGCTCGCCGCGCCCGTCACCCACATCTGGTACTTCAAGGGCGTCCCCTCGCGCCTGGGGTACCTCCTCGACCTCGCCCCGAAGGACCTCGAGAAGGTCATCTACTTCGCGGCCTACATGATCACCAGCGTCGACGAGGAGCAGCGCCACAAGGACCTGCCCTCCCTCGAGGCCCAGATCCAGGTCGAGAAGAAGGAGATCGAGAACCGCCGCGACGCCGAGGTCGAGGCGCGCGCGAAGAAGCAGGAGGAGGACCTCGCGGCCCTCGAGGCCGAGGGCGCCAAGGCCGACGCCAAGCGCAAGGTCCGCGACTCCGCCGAGCGCGAGATGAACGCGATCCGCCGCCGCGCGGACCAGCAGGTCGAGCGCCTCACCCAGGTCTGGGACCGCTTCAAGAACCTCAAGGTCCAGGACCTCGAGGGCGACGAGATCCTCTACCGCGAGATGCGCGACCGCTTCGGTCTGTACTTCGAGGGCGGCATGGGTGCCGCGGCGATCCAGAAGCGCCTCGAGACCTTCGACCTCGACGCCGAGTCCGAGCTGCTGCGCGACATCATCGCCAACGGCAAGGGCCAGCGGAAGACGCGTGCGCTCAAGCGGCTCAAGGTCGTCTCGGCCTTCCAGACCACGACCAACCAGCCCTCGGGCATGGTCCTGGACGCCATCCCGGTCATCCCGCCGGACCTGCGCCCGATGGTGCAGCTCGACGGTGGCCGCTTCGCGACCTCGGACCTCAACGACCTGTACCGCCGGGTCATCAACCGCAACAACCGCCTCAAGCGACTGCTCGACCTCGGCGCGCCCGAGATCATCGTGAACAACGAGAAGCGGATGCTGCAGGAGGCCGTGGACTCCCTCTTCGACAACGGCCGTCGTGGTCGCCCGGTCACGGGCCCCGGCAACCGTCCGCTGAAGTCGCTCTCCGACATGCTCAAGGGCAAGCAGGGTCGCTTCCGCCAGAACCTCCTCGGCAAGCGCGTCGACTACTCCGGCCGGTCGGTCATCGTCGTCGGCCCGCAGCTCAAGCTGCACCAGTGCGGCCTGCCCAAGCAGATGGCCCTCGAGCTGTTCAAGCCGTTCGTGATGAAGCGCCTGGTCGACCTCGACCACGCGCAGAACATCAAGAGCGCCAAGCGCATGGTCGAGCGTCACCGCTCGGTCGTGTGGGACGTCCTCGAAGAGGTCATCACCGAGCACCCCGTGCTGCTCAACCGCGCGCCCACCCTGCACCGCCTGGGCATCCAGGCCTTCGAGCCGCAGCTCGTCGAGGGCAAGGCCATCCAGATCCACCCGCTCGTCTGCACGGCGTTCAACGCCGACTTCGACGGTGACCAGATGGCCGTCCACGTGCCGCTCTCCGCGGAGGCGCAGGCCGAGGCCCGCATCCTCATGCTCTCGAGCAACAACATCCTCAAGCCGGCCGACGGTCGCCCGGTGACCATGCCCACCCAGGACATGATCATCGGCCTGTTCCACCTGACCTCGGAGTCCGAGGACGGCCCCGGCGCCGGTCGCGTCTTCTCCTCGGTCGCCGAGGCCCGGATGGCCTTCGACGCCGGCGAGATCGCGCTCGGCACGCCGGTCAGGATCCGCCTGCGCGGTGTCGTCCCGACGCCGCTGGTGGAGCTGCCCGAGGGTGTCGAGGTCGACGAGCAGGGCTTCCTGGCCACCTGGCTGGTGGACACGACCCTGGGTCGCGCCCTCTTCAACGAGACGCTCCCCGAGGACTACCCCTACGTCAACGACCAGGTCGACAAGAAGCGCCTCTCGACGATCGTCAACGACCTCGCCGAGCGGTACAGCAAGGTGCAGGTCGCGGCGAGCCTCGACGCGCTCAAGGAGTACGGCTTCCACTGGGCGACCCGCTCGGGCACCACGGTGGCCATCTCCGACGTCGTCACCCCGCCGCGCAAGATCGAGATCCTCGAGGGCTACGAGACCAAGGCCACGAAGGTCCAGACGCAGTACGAGCGCGGTCTGATCACCGACGAGGAGCGCCGCCAGGAGCTCATCGAGATCTGGACCCAGGCGACCAACGAGATCGCCAAGGAGATGGAGGCCAACATCCCGGCCTCGAACACCATCTTCCGGATGGTCTCCTCGGGTGCCCGTGGCAACTGGATGCAGCTGCGCCAGATCGCCGGTATGCGTGGCCTGGTGTCGAACCCGAAGGGTGACATCATCCCGCGACCGATCCGCGCGAACTTCCGCGAGGGCCTGTCGGTGCTCGAGTTCTTCATCTCCACGCACGGCTCGCGCAAGGGCCTGGCGGACACCGCGTTGCGGACCGCCGACTCCGGCTACCTCACGCGTCGTCTCGTCGACGTGTCCCAGGACGTCATCATCCGTGAGGACGACTGTGGCACCGAGCGTGGCCTGGCGATGCCGATCGCCGCGGTCAACGAGCGCACCGGTGAGCGCATGGTCCACGACGACGTCGAGACCAGCGTCTACGCCCGCACCCTCGCCGAGGACGTCACCGACGCCCAGGGTGAGGTGCTCGCCGAGGCCGGCATCGACCTCGGTGACGTGGTCATCGGCGCGCTGTTCGCCGCCGGTGTCGACAGCGTGAAGGTCCGCTCGGTCCTCACCTGCGACAGCCACGTCGGCACCTGCGCCAAGTGCTACGGCCGCTCGCTGGCCACCGGCAAGCTCGTCGACATCGGCGAGGCCGTCGGCATCATCGCGGCCCAGTCGATCGGTGAGCCCGGCACCCAGCTGACGATGCGGACCTTCCACACCGGTGGTGTGGCCGGTGACGACATCACCCAGGGTCTGCCGCGTGTCGTCGAGCTCTTCGAGGCCCGCACCCCCAAGGGTGTCGCGCCGATCGCCGAGGCGACCGGTCGGGTCACGATCGAGGAGAGCGACAAGGCGCGTCGGATCCTGCTCACCCCGGACGACGGCAGCGAGCAGCACGCCTACCCGGTGAGCAAGCGTGCGCGCCTGCTCATCCAGGACGGCCAGCACGTCGAGGTCGGCACCGCGCTGACGGTCGGCAACATCGACCCGAAGAACGTCCTGCGCATCCTCGGCCCGCGCGCCACCCAGATGCACCTGGTCGACCAGGTGCAGGCGGTCTACCGCCAGCAGGGTGTGTCGATCCACGACAAGCACATCGAGGTTATCGTCCGGCAGATGCTGCGCCGCATCACGATCATCGAGTCCGGCGACGCCGACCTGCTGCCGGGTCGCCTCGTCGAGCGCGGTGCCTTCGAGGCGGAGAACCGTCGCACCGTCGCCGAGGGTGGCAAGCCGGCCTCGGGTCGTCCCGAGCTCATGGGCATCACCAAGGCCTCGCTCGCGACCGACTCCTGGCTCTCCGCAGCCTCCTTCCAGGAGACCACCCGCGTCCTCACCGAGGCCGCGATGGAGGGCAAGTCGGACCCGCTGCTCGGCCTGAAGGAGAACGTCATCCTCGGCAAGCTGATCCCCGCGGGGACCGGCCTCATGCGCTACCGCAACATCAATGTGGAGCCGACCGAGGAGGCCAAGGCGGCGATGTACTCCATGCCGACCTACGACGACTACGGCTACGGCACCTTCGGGGCCGGCACTGGCGAGGCGATCCGCCTCGACGACGCCGAGCTGGGCCTCGACCGGTTCTGACCGGTCCACACCGCCAAGGGCGGGTATGCCGGGAGCTCAGCTCCACGGCATACCCGCCCTTCGGCGTTGGGGCCCGACGCTCCGCCGGCGCACTCGGTGTCGTGTTGGTGGGGCCAGGACCACACCAAGAACACACTCAGGCGTCCCGGCGCAGACGGGGACGGCGTCGCGTCATGTCCGTGAGTCTGCTCCGAGTCCGGCGGCGAGTCCGGCGATTTGGGGGACAAACCCCTCCGCCGGTAGCATGGAACACCGTGTCTGGCTAGGACCAGACGTCAGCCGTGCGGGACGGAGATCGCTTCCGAGCGTTCGATCCCAGCGCATGGCCAGCCCACCTCTCGCCGGGCGCCCCCTTCGACGCTCACACCCACGGGTGTGCGCTGGAGCGGGGAGTGCAGGGGAGAGCACCCGACGGCGACACACCCGAACGCGGGGGTGGACCCCGACGGCATGACAAGGACGTCACCGGCACCGCCCACCCCGGGCGCCGGGACGACAGACCAGATCAACGAAAAGGAACCAGGTTGCCCACCATCAACCAGCTGGTGCGCAAGGGCCGGCAGAACAAGTCGAGCAAGGTCTCGACTCCTGCGCTCAAGGGCTCTCCGCAGCGCCGCGGCGTGTGCACGCGTGTGTACACCACCACCCCAAAGAAGCCGAACTCCGCGCTCCGCAAGGTCGCGCGCGTCAAGCTGACCTCCCAGATCGAGGTCACGGCCTACATCCCCGGTGAGGGCCACAACCTCCAGGAGCACTCGATCGTGCTCGTCCGTGGCGGTCGTGTGAAGGACCTCCCCGGTGTCCGCTACAAGATCATCCGTGGTGCCCTCGACACCCAGGGCGTGAAGAACCGCAAGCAGGCCCGCAGCCGCTACGGTGCGAAGAAGGTGAAGGGCTGATGCCTCGCAAGGGACCCGCTCCGAAGCGGCCGCTGCACACCGACCCCGTCTACGGGAGCCCGGTCGTGACCGCCCTGGTCAACAAGATCCTCCTCGACGGCAAGAAGACGACCGCCGAGCGCATCGTCTACGGCGCCCTCGAGGGCTGCCGCGCCAAGACCGGCACCGACCCCGTGGTCACGCTCAAGCGTGCCCTCGACAACATCAAGCCGACCCTGGAGGTCAAGTCCCGCCGCGTCGGTGGCGCGACCTACCAGGTCCCGGTCGAGGTCAAGCCGAACCGCGCCACGACCCTGTCGCTGCGCTGGCTCGTCGGCTACTCCCGTCAGCGTCGCGAGAAGACGATGACCGAGCGCCTCATGAACGAGATCCTCGACGCCTCCAACGGCCTGGGTGCCGCCGTGAAGCGTCGCGAGGACACGCACAAGATGGCCGAGTCGAACCGGGCCTTCGCGCACTACCGCTGGTGACCCCAGCGGGAGGTATGCCGTCCGCCCACCGTGAGCGGACGGCATACCTCCCCGGGGCGCAGCCCCACAAACGAAACGCACCACACGAAGCGAACGAGAGCGAAAAGCAGTGGCACAGGACGTCCTGACCGACCTCAACAAGGTCCGGAACATCGGCATCATGGCGCACATCGACGCCGGCAAGACCACGACGACCGAGCGTGTCCTCTTCTACACCGGTGTCAACCGGAAGATGGGCGAGACCCACGACGGGGCGTCGACCACCGACTGGATGGAGCAGGAGAAGGAGCGCGGCATCACGATCACGTCGGCCGCCGTGACCTCCTTCTGGGACGGCCACCAGGTCAACATCATCGACACCCCCGGCCACGTCGACTTCACCGTCGAAGTGGAGCGCTCGCTGCGCGTCCTCGACGGCGCCGTCGCCGTCTTCGACGGCAAGGAGGGCGTCGAGCCCCAGTCCGAGACGGTGTGGCGCCAGGCCGACAAGTACGACGTGCCGCGCATCTGCTTCGTCAACAAGATGGACAAGCTCGGTGCCGACTTCTACTTCACCGTGCAGACGATCAAGGACCGCCTCGGCGCCGAGCCGCTGGTGCTCCAGCTCCCGATCGGGTCCGAGTCCGACTTCGTCGGCGTCGTCGACCTGATCGAGATGCGCGCGCTGGTCTGGGAGGGCGACGCCAAGGGCGACGTCACCATGGGTGCCAAGTACGACATCCAGGAGATCCCCGCGGACCTCAAGGACAAGGCCGAGGAGTACCACAACGCCCTCGTCGAGCGCGTCGCCGAGTCCAGCGACGAGCTCATGGAGAAGTACCTCGAGGAGGGCGAGCTCAGCATCGCCGAGATCAAGGCCGGCATTCGCGCCCTGACCGTGCGCTCCGAGCTCTACCCCGTCATCTGTGGCTCGGCCTTCAAGAACCGCGGTGTCCAGCCGATGCTCGACGCCGTCGTCTCCTACCTCCCGAGCCCGCTCGACGTCCCCGCCATGCAGGGTCACGCCCCGGGCAACGAGGAGGAGCAGATCGAGCGCAAGCCCTCGATCGAGGAGCCCTTCTCCGCGCTCGCGTTCAAGGTCGCGGCGCACCCGTTCTTCGGCACGCTGACCTTCATCCGCGTCTACTCGGGCCGCATCGCCGCGGGCACGCAGGTGATGAACTCGACCAAGCTCAAGAAGGAGCGCATCGGGAAGCTCTTCCAGATGCACGCCAACAAGGAGAACCCCGTCGACGAGGCGCTGGCCGGCCACATCTACGCCGCCATCGGCCTCAAGGGCACGACCACCGGTGACACGCTCAGCGACATCGCCAACCCGGTCGTCCTCGAGTCGATGACCTTCCCGGAGCCGGTCATCCAGGTCGCCATCGAGCCCAAGACCAAGGGCGACCAGGAGAAGCTCGGCACCGCGATCCAGAAGCTCGCCGAGGAGGACCCGACGTTCCAGGTCTCCCTCGACGAGGAGACCGGCCAGACGATCATCGCCGGCATGGGCGAGCTCCACCTCGACATCCTCGTGGACCGCATGCGCCGCGAGTTCAAGGTCGAGGCCAACGTCGGCAAGCCGCAGGTCGCCTACCGCGAGACGATCCGTCGCACGGTCGAGAAGCTCGACTACACCCACAAGAAGCAGACGGGTGGCTCGGGCCAGTTCGCCAAGGTGCAGATCACGATCGAGCCGCTCGACACCGCCGACGGCGAGCTCTACGAGTTCGAGAACGCCGTCACCGGTGGCCGCGTCCCGCGCGAGTACATCCCCTCGGTCGACCACGGCATCCAGGACGCCATGCAGTACGGCACGCTGGCCGGCTACCCGCTCGTCGGGATCAAGGCCACGCTCGTCGACGGCGCCTACCACGACGTCGACTCCTCGGAGATGGCGTTCAAGATCGCCGGCTCGATGGCCCTCAAGGAGGCCGTCCGCAAGGCCGACCCGGTCCTGCTCGAGCCGATGATGGCCGTCGAGGTGCGCACGCCCGAGGACTACATGGGCGACGTGATCGGCGACATCAACTCCCGCCGTGGGCAGATCCAGGGCATGGAGGACATCTCGGGCGCCAAGGTCGTGCGCGGCCTGGTCCCGCTGTCGGAGATGTTCGGCTACGTCGGGGACCTGCGGTCCAAGACCCAGGGCCGGGCGAGCTTCTCCATGGAGTTCGACTCCTACGCCGAGGTGCCCAAGTCGGTCGCCGAGGAGATCATCAAGAAGACCCGGGGCGAGTGACCTAGACTGGTCGCTGGTCTCCACCCGAGAAAACCACTCACACATCCAGACGACGCTTTCGTCCTGCCCGGTCGAGCGTTACATCAAGAAGAGTCCTGAGGAGGACACAAAGTGGCGAAGGCAAAGTTCGAGCGGACCAAGCCGCACGTCAACATCGGCACCATCGGTCACATCGACCATGGCAAGACGACGCTGACGGCTGCGATCTCCAAGGTCCTGCACGACAAGTACCCGGACCTGAACCCGCAGTTCGCGTTCGACGACATCGACAAGGCGCCCGAGGAGAAGCAGCGCGGTATCACCATCTCCATCGCGCACATCGAGTACCAGACCGAGGGTCGTCACTACGCCCACGTCGACTGCCCGGGTCACGCGGACTACGTGAAGAACATGATCACCGGTGCGGCCCAGATGGATGGTGCGATCCTCGTCGTCGCCGCCACCGACGGCCCGATGCCGCAGACCAAGGAGCACGTCCTCCTGGCCCGCCAGGTCGGCGTCCCCTTCATCGTCGTGGCGCTCAACAAGGCCGACATGGTCGACGACGAGGAGATCCTCGAGCTCGTCGAGATGGAGGTCCGTGAGCTCCTCTCGTCCTACGAGTTCCCCGGCGACGACGTCCCGGTCGTCAAGGTCTCCGCGCTCAAGGCCCTCGAGGGCGACGCCGAGTGGGGCAAGACCGTCCTCGAGCTCATGGACGCCGTCGACGAGTACATCCCCGAGCCCGAGCGTGACACGGACAAGCCGTTCCTCATGCCCGTCGAGGACGTCTTCACGATCACCGGTCGTGGCACCGTCGTCACCGGCCGCATCGAGCGCGGCATCCTCAAGGTCAACGAGGAGGTCGAGATCGTCGGCATCCACGAGGGTCCCGCGACCAAGACCGTTGCCACCGGCATCGAGATGTTCCGCAAGCTGCTCGACGAGGGTCGCGCGGGCGAGAACGTCGGCCTGCTCCTTCGTGGCGTCAAGCGCGAGGACGTCGAGCGTGGCCAGGTCGTCGTGAAGCCGGGTTCCATCACCCCGCACACGAACTTCGACGCCAACGTCTACATCCTGGGCAAGGACGAGGGCGGCCGTCACACGCCGTTCTACGACAACTACCGCCCGCAGTTCTACTTCCGCACCACGGACGTCACCGGCGTCGTCAAGCTGCCCGAGGGCACCGAGATGGTCATGCCCGGCGACAACACCGAGATGGCCGTCGAGCTGATCCAGCCGATCGCCATGGAGGAGGGCCTGAAGTTCGCCATCCGTGAGGGTGGCCGGACCGTCGGCGCCGGCCGCGTCACCAAGATCACCAAGTGACGCGCGGGGGGCTCCGCCCCCCGTGAGCTCCCCACCTGCGCGGAGGCTCAGAATCGAGAAGGGCCCCGTATGCCGCGGCATACGGGGCCCTTCCGCGTCCCTCCCCGAGGGCGGCGTTGGCCGATCGGTCAGACCCCTGAGCCGAATGGCTCATCCCTCCGGGTCGACCTTCTGGAGGGTGGACCGGCCGCACTACTGTCCCCGCAGGAGCAGCGCTGGGCCGCTCCACCAGCACCAGCCGAAAAGGGGTCCCTCATGGCCATCCTGCGCACTCTGGCGACAGCCGCCGTCCTCGCCCTCAGCACCGTGACCGCGACCTCGGCCACGGCCGAACCGCTGGACGTTGCCAAGCCGATCGGCGCGATGGCCACCAGCTCGACGACCACGATCTGCTACTGGGTGCCGCGACTGCCCGGATGCCCGCGACGCTGAATTTCACTAGTATGCCCGCCATGGTGGCCCCACGACCCCGCGGGCCAACGGTGCAGCGGCCCGCGGCGATCGGGGCATCGATCGTCCTGACCCTCATGGTCGTGGTCATCTCGTTGGAGCGTCCGCCGGGTCCGGTCGGCGTCGTCGCAGACATCATCCTCATCGGTCTGGCACTGGCCAGCGGTTGGCTGCCGGTGCGGGCCGGGGTCGCGATCGGCGTCGTCCTCACCGCGCTGCTGGCTTTCCCGGCGGATGACACCTTCGCCGTCTTCGCCTGCCTTGTCCCGATCGTCGTCCTCGGGGTCATCGGTCGCCACCGGACCAAGGCCCTGCTCTCGCTCTGGTACGTCGCGGCGTTGGGAACCATGATCCTGATCCGTGGCGACGGCGAGACCACCGACGGCACGCTGGGAGCGATCCTCTTCGTCCTCGTCCTCGTGGGCGGGGCATGGCTGCTCGGATCGGCCCTGCACGGACTCGAGCGCCAGCGCGAGGAGGTGCGTCGTTCGGCCGTCCGGCGTCTCCAGCTGTCCGTGGCGCGCGATCTGCACGACACCGTCGCGCACTCCCTGTCGCTCATTGCGTTGCGCGCCGACCGGGCCCAGTCCACGCACAGGCCCGACGATGACCTGCGGGCCATCGGCGACGAGAGCCGGCAGGCGATCCAGGACCTGCGGGGGATGCTCACCATGCTGCGCCGGGACATCGACGTCGAAGACGAGGATGCGGTGCTGCACGACGGCGGGTCCTGGACGATCGACCCGTTGCTCACCATCCTCGAGCGCGACCTTGCGACCCTGCGCGCTGTCGGCTTCGACGTGGCGGCCACCACCGAGGGCGACGTCGGCTCCCTCACGCGCACCGCCGACCGCACCCTGGCCAAGGTGCTCCACGAGTCGCTGTCCAATGTCCACCGCCACGCCGAGCCGCGCACCCAGTGCACGGTCATCATCACCGTGTCGGCCAGGGTCGTCGAACTCGCCGTCGTCAGTGTCGCCCGCAGCGGGGAGGGCAGCCCCACCCAGAGCGGCCTCGGCCTCATCGGGATGCGGGAGCGCGTCGAGGCGCTGGGCGGGGAGCTGCAGGCCGGGCGTATGGGGAACCGGTGGGTCGTCCAGGTGAGCCTCCCTCGCGCGGTCAATCGCGCCCTGGCGCTGGAGGAGGAACGGTGAGTGGCGAACCGGTCCGCGTCGTCATCGTCGACGACGACATGTTCGTCCGTGGCGCCCTGGGCGATGCCCTCGACCAGCACCCACAGGTCACCATCCTCGGCAACTGCGCCGATGGCACGCAGGCCGTCGAGTTCGTCGACACGCACCCGGTCGATGTCGTCCTCATGGATGTGCAGATGCCGACGATGGACGGGATCCAGGCGACCAGCTTGATCCGCGCCGCACACCCCAGCACGCGCGTCCTGCTCATGACCTCCTTCGACGAGGACCGGGTCGTCCAGGCCGCCCTCGCCGCCGGGGCCTCCGGTTTCGTCCTCAAGAGCTCGAGCCTGGCCTCCCTCGCGTCCGCGATCCGCACGGTCCACAGCGGCGCGTACGTTCTGTCTCCCGAACCGGCCCAGCGGCTGGGTCGTGGTCGCCGACCCGCGCCGGAGGGTGACGTCACGTTGACCGACAGCGAACGAGAGGTCCTCTCGCTGGTCTGCCAGGGCCAGTCGAACCCGGCAATCGCCGCAGGCCTGTATCTGTCGGAGTCCACGGTCAAGCTCCGCCTGGCCTCGATCCAGGCCAAGCTCGGCACCGCCACCCGGATCCAGACGGCCATTCGGGCCATCGAGCTCGAGCTGGTCGACCAACCCGGCAACTGACCCTGACCGATCGGCCAGACGTGAGTCCCCGACCGGTCAGGACAGCTCCTCAGATCTTCCTCCGAACACCCTTGCTCCCTAGCGTCTTGGCTTGAGCCACAACGATTCTCATGGCTCGTCATCACTCGTCGAACCACCGCTGCAAGGAGGACACAGCATGTATCGGAAACTCACCGGCGTCGCCATCGGGCTCGCCCTCATGTGCGCCACGCCTTCGCTCGCCGCCGCCGCTCCGGGCGACTCCACGGCCGCACAGGACGCCGCCACCAATGCGGCGCTCATCGCCAAGGCCAACAAGAAGCAGATCGTCCGGGACGCCAAGGCAGGTGGCGGTCTGGAGTCGATGAGTGCGGCCAGGTCCGAAGCCGAGGCCACCGCGCTCGCGCCCTACGGGACCTACCCCAGCCGCAAGGGGGTCATCCTCGTCACGTCCGACGCCTTCAAGGGCCTCATCCCCACCGGGCACGCGGGGATCATCTACTCCTCGGGCACGATCGTTGAGTCCCTGAGCGGCGGGGTCACAACCGGCAGCAACAACTGGTACAGCACGAAGAAGCAGGCGTATGCCGTCTCGGTCGGCACCACGAGCGCCACCCAGGACGCGACGGCCGCGAACTGGAGCTACAACCAGCGCGGCAAGCCCTACAACTGGAACTACCTCAACACGGGTACTCGGTCCGCGTTCTACTGCTCGCACCTGGTGTGGGCCTCGTTCAAGGACAACTTCGGCGTCGACCTCAACACATCGGCCTGGCTCGGCGCGGTCCACCCGATGGAGTTGGTCGACACCCCGAAGACCTACCTCATCTGGCGCAAGGCCTGACCCCGACCACCTCGACGCACGGAGACCGCAGATGATCATCAAGTCCGTACTCACGGTTGTGTCTGCCATCGCCCTGTTGTCGGGGTGCGGCCTGTCGGCCGCGTCCCAGCCCCCGGCCGGTTGCCCGGCCGGCGGCTGGGACGCCGCCCTGGTCTGGTCGAGTGGCACGGATCCTGCCGGCGACATCGCCTTCGTCAGGGGTGGCGAGGTTGTCGGCCGGCAGAGCCTGCCCTTCCAGGGGCTCGACCCGGCGCCCTCCGACGGGATCTTCCGGACCGAGGGTGCGGCGTGGCTTAAGTCCAATGGCGACACCGGCCGGGACCGGACGACCGTCCTTCGCTATGACACCCGGGCCTGCGCGGCCGAGGGACATCGCGTCGACGAGCAGGTCATCCGGGCGGTCATTCCCCACGCCGAGGGCTTTGTCACCACCAACACCGTCAACGGGGAGGCCCGGGTGATCCGTCGTGATGGGGCCGGCAAGGTCGTGGCCACGTCGGCCTTCCCCGACCTGACGGTGACGGCCCTGCGCGAGAACGGGGACGCGGTCCTCGCGCTCGGGTCGACGATGGGGACCGAGTCCGACACAGCCGTCCTGCTGGAGCTGGACGGGACGACCCTCAAGGAGCGTCGGCGTGTGACTCTCGACGGCGTCGTCGGGTCCGACGACCTCGTCGTGCGTGGCGACCGCCTCTACTACCCCAAGACCGTGGTCCGCCGCACGCCCGGTGGCGCCGAGGTCGAGGGCTCCGCGCTCGGCGTGGTGACCCTCAGCGATCTCGGCCAGTCGGAGGTGGACCTGGGGACACCCGCCCCGGCCGTCCTCGCCGCCGACGAGCTGGCCATCTACGTGGCGCACACCTTCATGAACCCGTCCTTCCGGGACCCCAACGAGTACCACACCGTGACCCGGCTCGACACGGCCACCGGTGCGGTGCAGTCCTTCGATGCCGGTCCGGGCCTGCTCAGCATCGCCGTCCGTGGCGATCGGCTCTTCGCGGTCAACCAGGTCGATCGGGGCACCCCGACGGTGACGACCTATCGCCTGCCCGACTTCACCCGGATCGCCTCGGCCACCGTGCCACCCCCGCAGGGGCAGTACTTCTACGTCGCTGGCCTGCTCGCCCCGTGAGCGTCGTGCTCACCTCGACTCGGCGGGGACACTGGGAGCATGCGCGTCGAGCTGTTCGTGGCGGACCCGGTTGCGTCGGTCGCCCTCTACGTCGACATCCTGGGCTCCACCATCACCGGGCGGGACGAGTCGTCCGACTACGCGAGCCTCGAGCTCGAGGGGTCACGGGTCGCCATCCAGGGCCGCCGGTGGTTGCCTTCCGGGCACCCGCTCGGCCGCCCCGGGCCGCCGGGGCTGGGTGTCGAGATCGTCCTCCCCGTCGCTGACGTGCGAAGCCGGTATGCCGCGGTGCTGGCCTCCGCGTGGCCGGTCACCGAGCTCGTGGACCAGCCGTGGGACCTGACCGACTTCCGGGTCCAGGACCCCGACGGCTACTACCTGCGCGTCACCAGCACCCGCCCCGCCTGAACCGCCGGCCCAGTCCCCGGCCACGCGAACTCAAGTGCGCGCCCGCGCCTGCCAGAGTCGCAGGGCCTCGACGTGGCGGGGGTCAGGCTGATGGGCGCCAGGTCGTCGGGTCGTCGGCGACCGGGGGCAGCTGGGGCCGCGCCTGCTCGGCCAGCATCTGCAGTGCCCGCCGCCCCAGGACCTGCTGCGCCGTCGTCACCCGCTGGGCGCGCCCGCGCCCGATGAAGGTGACGAACCAGTGCAGCAGCGTGGTCACCCTCGACTTGAACCCGGTGATGTAGACCAGGTGCAGCCCGAGCCAGGCCAGCCAGGCGATGAACCCGCCGAACTGGATCTTGCCCATCGACACCACCGCGCTGAAGCGCGAGATCGTGGCCATCGAGCCCTTGTCGAAGTAGCTGAACGGCTCGGGGGAGGGCTTTCCGTCGAGACGTGCGGTGATGACCTTCACGGCATACCGCGCTCCCTGGATGGCGACCTGCGCGACACCCGGGAGACCGCGCAGCGCCATCATGTCGCCGATGACGAAGACCTCCGGGCGACCCTTGAGGGTCAGGTCGGGAGCCACCTCGACGCGCCCGGCCCGGTCGAGCCCGGACTCGCTCTGCGCGGACAGCTGCTGGCCCAGCGGTGAGGCCGAGACGCCGGCGGCCCAGACCTTGGCCTTGGACTCGATCCGGGAGCGGGTGCCGTCCTGGCTCTCGATGACCAGCCCGTTGGAGTCGACGTCGACGACCTTGGTGGAGGTCAGGACCTCGATGCCCATCTCCTCGAGCTTGGCCCGGGCCTTGCCGCCGAGGTTCTCACCGAAGCTCGGCAGCACCCCGGGGCCGGCGTCGAGGAGGACGACGCGTGCCTCGCTCGGGTTGATCACCCGGAAGTCGTTGCGCAGGGTGCGCTGCGCCAGCTCGGCGATCTGGCCGGCCATCTCCACTCCCGTGGGACCGGCGCCGACGACGACGAAGGTCAGCAGCCGGCGCCGCTCCTCCTCGGTCGGTGCGAGCTCGGCGAGCTCGAAGGCACCGAAGATCCGGCCGCGCAGCTCTAGCGCGTCGTCGATCGTCTTCATGCCGGGCGCGTGGTCGGAGAACTGGTCGTTGCCGAAGTAGCTCTGGCCCGCGCCCGCGGCGACGATGAGGCTGTCATAGGGCGTGACCGTCTGGCGCCCCATCACCTCGTGCGCGACGGTCCTGGTGTCGAGGCCGATGTGGGTGACCTCGCCGAGCAGGACGCGCGCGTTCTTCTGGTGGGAGAGGACCTCACGGGTGGCGGGCGCGATCTCGCCCTCGGAGAGCACGCCGGTGGCCACTTGGTAGAGCAGCGGCTGGAAGAGGTGGTGGGTGGTGCGCGCGATGAGCGTGACGTCGACGTCCTTGCGCCGCTTGAGGGCGCGGGCGGCGAACAACCCGCCGAAGCCGGAGCCGATGATGACAATGCGGTGCTTGGTCTGCGTGTCGCTGGGAGTGGTCACGCTGGGCTCAACCGTCATGGACCAACGCTAATGCCACCGTCCGAGCCTTTGTGAAGGATTTCACAAGCCGCCCGTTGCCATTTCGCCCACGGAGGTTGACATCGTTTATCGATATGCATAACGATACTCGATGTATCGACAGTCGATACATCACAGATCAAGGGGGTGCTCCGTGAAGGAGCTCAAGACATCCAAGGACCTGCTCGCCTTCGACCGTTCGGATCGGGTAGGTCTGCGCATCATCCTGTGGGGGGCCATCGGCCTGATCGTCGGAGGGCAGGTCTACGAGCCGCTCTCGGCCTGGGTGAAGGGCCGTTCGCTCGACGTCCCCTTCTTCAGTCCCGTGCAGGTGCCCGAGCTCGATGCGGTCGGCACCGGCCACGGCCTGGCCGACTACCCCCTCACGGTGGGCGACCCGCAGCCGCTCGACTACCTCCTCGCGATCATCCCCGGACTGGCCCTGCTCGCCATGGCGGTCGTCGGCGTCGTCCTCATCCAGCGGATCATGAAAGCGGTCGCCGCTGGGGACCCGTTCGCTCCGAACCAGGTCGGACGCCTGCGCTGGCTGGCCGCCCTCCTGCTGGTCGGCAGCATCGTCCACACGTTCCTGACGCTGTCCTGCCAAGGTGCGATCATCGGGCGACAGGACCTGGGCGGTCTCAGTCCGGCGGTGAGCTTCAGTCTGCCGTTCTTCCCGATGCTCTTCGGGATGGTCATCGCGATGCTCGCCGAGGCCTTCAGGGTGGGTGGCCGCCTGCGCGACGACGTCGAGGGGCTGATCTGATGCCGGTTGACGAGCCGCATCGTGTCGTGTGTCGCCTCGACGAGATCCTCGAGGCCCAAGGCATGACCCTGGCGGCGCTCGCCGAGGCGGTCGGGGTCACCGTCGTCAATCTCTCGGTCCTGAAGAACAACCGGGCCAAGGCGGTCCGCTTCTCGACCCTGACGGCCATCTGTGAAGCCCTCGACTGCCAGATCGGAGACATCCTCGTCCTCGAGGGTTGAGTGAGACCCGGCCGAGGGTCTGCGGAGGTGCAGGAGGGGGTCCGCAGACCCTCGATCGTTGGCGCCATCCTCGATGTCCGAGGTGCCCACCGGCGCGACGCGCCACGGAGGCGGGGGTGCGCACGCGGCATACCGTCGCGGTGTAGGGGCCGATTTGGGGTATGCCGTGGGGCTCTGGCACACTTGTCAGGTTGCTTGGCGTGTGGTCGCCTCCCCAGCTTCCCGGCGAGGATGGGACCACCCACCGCTTCGAGCACCCGAACCGCGTCTCACGGCGGGGCGGGCGAAGCGAAGAGTCAGGCGTTCCGGGTCTCCCGGAAACTGTGATCCCACGAACGGGCGTCATGCGAGAGCATGCCGCCCGGGGCGCGGAGCGAGGGCGACACGCCCGACCGCGGGGGTCGGAGCTTCCAGGGGATCCGGCCACAGACGTAAGACCGAAGCCAAACAGAACGGAAGCCTGATATGGCGGGACAGAAGATCCGCATCCGGTTGAAGTCGTACGACCACGAGGTCATCGACAACTCCGCGCGGAAGATCGTCGACACGGTGACCCGTGCCGGCGCGACGGTGGTGGGCCCGGTGCCGCTGCCCACGGAGAAGAACGTCTTCGTGGTCATCCGTTCGCCGCACAAGTACAAGGACAGCCGCGAGCACTTCGAGATGCGCACCCACAAGCGCCTCATCGACATCATCGACCCGACGCCCAAGGCCGTCGACTCGCTGATGCGTCTCGACCTCCCGGCTGACGTCAACATCGAGATCAAGCTCTGAGGCGTTCGAGATGACTGTTACCAAGACCCAGAAGGGTCTGCTGGGCACCAAGCTCGGCATGACCCAGGTGTGGAACGCGGACAACCGCCTCGTTCCCGTCACCGTGATCCAGGTCGGCCAGAACGTGGTCACCCAGGTCCGTTCCGCGGAGACCGACGGCTACGCCGCGGTCCAGATCGGCTACGGCGCCATCGACCCGCGCAAGGTCACCAAGCCGCTGACCGGCCACTTCGAGAAGGCCGGCGTCACCCCGCGCCGCCACCTGGTCGAGCTGCGCACCGCTGACGCGGCCGACTTCACCCCGGGCCAGGAGCTCTCCGCGGAGATCTTCGAGGCCGGCGCCCCCGTCGACGTCACGGGCACGACCAAGGGCAAGGGCTTCGCCGGTGTCATGAAGCGTCACGGCTTCGCCGGTGTCTCCTCCTCCCACGGTGCCCACCGCAACCACCGCAAGCCGGGCTCGATCGGTGGCTGCGCCACCCCGGGTCGCGTCTTCAAGGGGATGCGCATGGCCGGCCGCATGGGCGGCGTGCGCCAGACCACCCAGAACCTCACGGTTCACGCCGTCGACGCCGAGAAGGGCCTCCTCCTCGTCAAGGGTGCCGTTCCCGGCCCCCGCGGCGGTGTCGTCCTCGTCCGCTCCGCCGCGAAGGGAGCCTGAGTCAGATGGCAACCAAGACTGCTGAGAAGCTGTCGGTTGAGCTGCCCGTCGAGATCTTCGACGTCCAGACCAACGTTCCGCTGATCCACCAGGTCGTCGTCGCCCAGCTCGCTGCCGCGCGCCAGGGCACGCACGCCACCAAGACCCGCGGCGAGGTCCGCGGTGGTGGCAAGAAGCCGTACAAGCAGAAGGGCACCGGTCGCGCCCGCCAGGGCTCGACCCGTGCGCCGCAGTTCGCCGGTGGTGGCACCGTCCACGGCCCGCAGCCGCGGGACTACGCCCAGCGCACCCCCAAGAAGATGAAGGCCGCCGCCCTGCGTGGCGCCCTCTCCGACCGGGCGCGCCACGACCGCATCCACGTCGTCGAGGCCCTCGTGACCGGTGACGCCCCCTCGACCAAGGCCGCCCAGGCCCTGCTCGCGGGCCTGACCGACCGCAAGAACCTCCTCGTGGTCCTCGACCGCGCCGACATCGTGTCGCTGAAGTCGGTCCGCAACCTCGAGAACGTCCACGTCCTCGCGGTCGACCAGCTCAACACCTACGACGTGCTCTGCGCCGACGACGTGGTCTTCACCAAGGCGGCCTACGAGACCTTCGTCTCCGGTGGCCGTGGTGGTGCGATGGTCGCCGGTGTCGAGCCGCTGACCCTCACCGACGGTGTCGAGGCGGTGGCCCCCAAGGCGGCCAAGGCCGCGAAGGCCGTCGAGGTCCCGGCGGCGGACGCCGCCGAGGCGACCGAGGCCAAGGCCGAGAAGGCCGAGCTGCCCAAGGGCGCCAAGGCCCCACTCAAGGACGGCGGCGCCCCCAAGGGCTACACCGTCAAGGGCAACGCCGACAGCGGCCTCTACCACGAGCCGGATGGCCAGTGGTACGACGCCACCGTCGCCGAGTTCTGGTTCAAGGACGCTGCTGCCGCTGAGGCCGCGGGCTTCACCAAGGCCGGCAGCAAGAAGAAGGCGGACGAGCAGTGAGCAGCACCATCAACCGCAAGCACGCGCGCGACATCCTGATCGCGCCGGTCGTGTCCGAGAAGTCCTACGGGCTCCTGGACGAGGGCAAGTACACCTTCATCGTCGACCCGCGCTCGAACAAGACCGAGATCAAGATCGCCGTCGAGGAGATCTTCGGCGTCAAGGTCGACTCGGTCCACACGATGAACCGTCCGGGCAAGGCGCGCCGCACCCGCTTCGGGGTCGGCAAGCGCAAGGACACCAAGCGCGCCATCGTCACCCTCCGCGAGGGCACCATCGACATCTTCGGCAGCGCCGGCGCCTGAGGGGACTGAGAGAACATGGGTATCCGCAAGTACAAGCCGACGACGCCGGGCCGTCGTGGCTCGAGCGTGGCAGACTTCGTCGAGATCACGCGCTCGACGCCCGAGAAGTCGCTCGTGCGTCCGCTGACCAAGACCGGTGGCCGCAACGCCAACGGCCGCATCACCACCCGTCACATCGGTGGTGGCCACAAGCGCGCCTACCGCGTCATCGACTTCCGTCGCCACGACAAGGACGGCATCCCGGCGAAGGTCGCTCACATCGAGTACGACCCCAACCGCACCGCCCGCATCGCGCTGCTGCACTACGCCGATGGCGAGAAGCGCTACATCCTGGCCCCCAAGGGCCTGGAGCAGGGCCAGCCGATCGAGGCCGGTCCCAGCGCCGACATCAAGCCCGGCAACAGCCTGCCGCTGCGCAACATCCCGACGGGTACGGTCGTCCACGCCGTCGAGCTCAAGCCCGGTGGCGGCGCCAAGATCGCCCGCTCGGCCGGTGTCCGCGTGCAGCTCGTCGCCAAGGACGGCCCCTACGCCCAGCTGCGTATGCCCTCCGGCGAGATCCGCAACGTCGACGCGCGCTGCCGCGCGACGATCGGCGAGGTCGGCAACGCCGAGCAGTCCAACATCAACTGGGGCAAGGCCGGCCGCATGCGCTGGAAGGGCAAGCGCCCGACCGTCCGTGGTGTCGTCATGAACCCGGTCGACCACCCGCACGGTGGTGGTGAGGGTCGCACCTCCGGTGGCCGCAACCCGGTGAGCCCCTGGGGTCAGCCCGAGGGTCGCACCCGCCGCCCCGGCAAGCCGAGCGACAAGCTCATCGTCCGTCGCCGTCGTACTGGCAAGAAGCGCTGATAGGAGCCTGGAATGCCTCGTAGTCTCAAGAAGGGCCCCTTCATCGACGACCACCTTCAGAAGAAGGTGGACGCCCAGAACGATGCCGGGACCAAGAACGTCATCAAGACCTGGTCGCGCCGTTCGGTCATCAGCCCGGACATGCTCGGCCACACCTTCGCCGTGCACGACGGCCGCAAGCACGTCCCGGTCTTCGTGACCGAGTCGATGGTCGGCCACAAGCTCGGCGAGTTCGCCCCGACCCGCACCTTCAAGGGTCACATCAAGGACGACAAGAAGGGACGTCGTCGCTGATGTCCGAGAACACCGCCACCACCGAGGTGGAGACGTCCAAGGCCGTCGCCCGCCACGTCCGCGTCACGCCGATGAAGGCGCGCCGGATGATCGACCTCATCCGCGGCAAGAACGCCACCGAGGCCCTCACCGTCCTCCGCTTCGCCCCGCAGGCCGCGGGCGAGCCGGTCGGCAAGGTCCTCGCGTCCGCGATCGCGAACGCCCGCGTCAAGGCCGACAAGGCGGCGCAGCGCTTCGACGAGGGTGACCTCGTCGTCGTCGCGGCGTTCGTCGACGAGGGTCCGACGATGAAGCGGTTCCGCCCGCGTGCCCAGGGCCGCGCGAGCCGCATCAACAAGCGCACGAGCCACATCACCGTGGTCGTCGCTCCCAAGGTTGCCAAGAACGGAGGTAAGGGCTGATGGGTCAGAAGGTCAACCCGCACGGCTTCCGTCTGGGCATCACGACGGAGCACAAGAGCCGCTGGTTCGCGGACTCCACCAAGGAGGGTCAGCGGTACCGCGACTACGTCAAGGAAGATGTCGCCATTCGCCGGCTCATGTCCGAGGGCATGGACCGCGCCGGCATCGCCCGCGTCGACATCGAGCGCACCCGTGACCGGGTCCGCGTGGACATCCACACGGCCCGTCCCGGCATCGTCATCGGTCGCCGCGGCGCCGAGGCCGACCGCATCCGCGGTGAGCTCGAGAAGCTGACCAAGAAGCAGGTCCAGCTCAACATCCTCGAGGTCAAGAACCCCGAGACCGAGGCCCAGCTCGTGGCCCAGGGCATCGCCGAGCAGCTCTCCGCCCGCGTGAGCTTCCGCCGCGCGATGCGCAAGGGCATGCAGTCCGCCACCCGCGCCGGTGCCAAGGGCATCCGGGTGCAGGTCTCCGGCCGCCTCGGCGGCGCGGAGATGTCGCGCACCGAGTTCTACCGCGAGGGTCGGGTCCCGCTGCACACGCTGCGCGCCAACATCGACTACGGCTTCTACGAGGCCAAGACGACGTTCGGTCGCATCGGCGTCAAGGTCTGGATCTACAAGGGTGACCTCACCGCGCGTGAGCTCGCCGCCCAGCAGGCCACCGCGCCGCGTCAGGGCCGTGGCCCGCGCCGCGACGGTGCCGACCGTCCGGCCCGCGCTCGTCGCACCGACGCCCCCGTCGCTGAGGCCCCCGCGGCCGAAGCTCCGGCCGCCGAGGCCCCGGCCAGCACTGAGGGAGAGTCCTGATGTTGATTCCTCGTCGCGTCAAGCACCGCAAGCAGCACCACCCGGGACGCTCGGGCGCTGCCAAGGGTGGCACGACGCTCGCATTCGGTGACTACGGCATCCAGGCGCTCACGCCGGCCTACGTGACCAACCGTCAGATCGAGTCCGCGCGTATCGCGATGACCCGGTACATCAAGCGTGGCGGAAAGGTGTGGATCAACATCTACCCCGACCGTCCGCTGACCAAGAAGCCCGCCGAGACCCGCATGGGCTCCGGCAAGGGTTCGCCCGAGTGGTGGATCGCCAACGTCAAACCGGGTCGCGTCATGTTCGAGCTCTCCGGTGTGCCGGAGGCCACGGCGCGCGAGGCCATGCGCCTGGCGCAGCACAAGCTCCCCATGAAGACCCGCTTCATCACGCGTGAGGGTGGTGACATCTGATGGCCATCGGTTCCAAGGACCTGGCTCCCAGCGAGCTCCGCGGCATGGACGACGACCGTCTCGTCGACGAGCTGCGCAAGGCCAAGGAGGAGCTGTTCAACCTCCGGTTCCAGTCGGCCACCGGCCAGCTGGACAGCCACGGCCGCCTGCGCGCCGTTCGCAAGGACATCGCGCGGATCTACACCGAGATGCGTGAGCGCGAGCTCGGCATCGGTGCCGCTCCGGCGAAGGAGTCGGCCAAGTGAGCGAGAAGAAGGACAACGTGAGCGACACCGCCACCGTCGAGCGCAACGACCGCAAGACCCGCCAGGGCTACGTCGTCAGCGACAAGATGGACAAGACCGTCGTGGTCGAGGTCGAGGACCGCGTCAAGCACGCGCTCTACGGCAAGGTCATGCGCCGGTCCCACAAGGTCAAGGCCCACGACGAGGCCAACGCGGCCGGTGTCGGTGACCGCGTCCTCATCATGGAGACCCGTCCGCTGTCGGCGTCCAAGCGCTGGCGCGTCGTGGAGATTTTGGAGAAGGCCAAGTGATCCAGCAGGAGTCGCGACTGCGCGTCGCCGACAACACCGGTGCCAAGGAGATCCTGTGCATCCGTGTCCTCGGCGGCTCGGGCCGGCGCTACGCCGGCATCGGTGACACCATCGTCGCCACCGTCAAGGACGCCATCCCCGGCGGCAACGTCAAGAAGGGTGACGTCGTCAAGGCCGTCATCGTGCGCACCGTCAAGGAGCGCCGCCGCCCGGACGGTTCCTACATCAAGTTCGACGAGAACGCCGCCGTGATCCTGAAGAACGACGGGGACCCGCGTGGGACCCGCATCTTCGGCCCGGTCGGTCGTGAGCTGCGCGAGAAGAAGTTCATGAAGATCATCTCGCTCGCGCCGGAGGTGCTCTGAGCCATGGCGAAGATGAAGATCAAGAAGGGTGACACCGTCCAGGTGCTCACCGGCAAGGACAAGGGCAGCACGGGCAAGGTCATCGCGGTCTACCGCGAGACCGAGCGCGTCCTGGTCGAGGGTGTCAACCGCGTGACCCGCCACACCAAGGCCGGTCAGACCGCGCGCGGCAGCCAGACCGGTGGCCTCGTGGTCCAGGAGGCCCCGATCCACGTGAGCAACGTGATGATCGTGGACTCCTCGGACAAGAAGCCGACCCGCGTCAAGACCCGCGTCGAGACCGTCGAGCGCGACGGCCGGTCCAAGACCGTCCGGACCCGCGTCGGCGTGCGCTCGGGCAAGGACCTGTGAACGAGATGACTGAGACTGCCACCAAGCCCCGCCTCAAGGCGCGCTACCAGGACCAGATCAAGGCCGACCTGCAGAAGCAGTTCGACTTCGGCAACGTCATGCAGATCCCCGGCGTCGTCAAGGTCGTCGTCAACATGGGTGTCGGCGACGCGGCCAAGGACAGCAAGCTCATCGAGGGTGCCGTCCGCGACCTGACCGCCATCACCGGCCAGAAGCCGGTCGTGACCAAGGCCCGCAAGTCGATCGCCCAGTTCAAGCTCCGTGAGGGCATGCCGATCGGCGCGCACGCGACGCTGCGCGGCGACCGCATGTGGGAGTTCCTCGACCGTCTCGTGTCCGTGGCCCTGCCGCGTATCCGTGACTTCCGTGGCCTGAACCCCAAGCAGTTCGACGGTCGCGGCAACTACACCTTCGGCCTCACCGAGCAGTCGATGTTCCACGAGATCGACCAGGACCGCATCGACCGCGTGCGCGGCATGGACATCACCATCGTCACCACCGCGACCAATGACGACGAGGGACGCGCGCTGCTCAAGGCGCTCGGCTTCCCGTTCAAGGAGAACTGAGCATGGCCAAGACCGCCCTGATCAACAAGTCGAACAAGAAGCCGAAGTTCGCGGTGCGCGCCTACACGCGCTGCCAGAAGTGCGGTCGTCCGCACTCGGTGTACCGCAAGTTCGGCCTCTGCCGGATCTGCCTGCGCGACATGGCGCACGCGGGGGAGCTCCCCGGCGTGACCAAGTCGTCCTGGTGACGTCCAGCCGCTGAGAACCACGAGGTATGCCGCGGGGCACCGTCCCGCAGCCGCCTCACCGCCGCCTGCACGCGGCATACGGAAGAAAAGACCACACGACATCGAAGGTCCGCGCCCGACGGGCGAGGAAACCACGGTGAGAAGGGGCGGACCAGCCTCATGACCATGACAGACCCGATCGCGGACATGCTGACCCGCGTCCGGAACGCCAACTCGGCGCACAAGGACGCAGTCTCCATGCCGTTCAGCAAGCTCAAGTCGCACATCGCGGAGATCCTCCAGGCCGAGGGCTACATCGCCGGCTGGTCGGTGGAGGACGCCGAGGTCGGCAAGACGCTGACGATCACCCTCAAGTACGGCCCGAACCGGGAGCGCTCCATCGCCGGTGTGCGCCGCGTCTCCAAGCCGGGCCTTCGCGTCTACGCCAAGTCCACCAACCTGCCCAAGGTGCTCGGTGGCCTCGGTATCGCGATCATCTCGACCAGCTCCGGACTGCTGACCGACAAGCAGGCCGCCAACAAGGGTGTGGGTGGGGAAGTCCTCGCCTACATCTGGTGAGAGGAGAGCCGACATGTCGCGTATTGGACGCCAGCCGGTCACCGTTCCGAGCGGTGTGACCGTCTCGGTCGACGGCCAGAATGTCACCGTCAAGGGCCCCAAGGGCGAGCTCAGCCACACCGTTGCCGCCCCGATCACCGTTGAAATGGGAGACGCCGGCAGCAACATCGTGGAGGTCAAGCGCCCCGATGACGAGCGCAACAGCCGCTCGCTCCACGGCCTGACCCGCACCCTCATCAACAACATGGTCATCGGCGTCACCGAGGGCTACGAGAAGAAGCTCGAGATCCACGGCACGGGTTACCGCGTCATGGCGCGGGGCTCCAACCTCGAGTTCGCCCTCGGCTACAGCCACCCGATCACCGTCGAGCCGCCGGCCGGGATCACCTTCGCGGTCGAGAACCAGACCCGCTTCTCGGTCCAGGGCATCGACAAGCAGCTCGTCGGTGAGGTGGCCGCCAACATCCGCAAGCTCCGCAAGCCTGACCCGTACAAGGCCAAGGGCGTGCGCTACGCCGGCGAGCACATCCGCCGCAAGGTCGGAAAGGCTGGGAAGAAGTAAGCCATGGGACAGATCATCAAGCGTGCCAAGGGCAAGGCGGCCGCGCGCGGCCGTCGCCACAACCGCCTGCGCAAGCACCTCGCCGGCACCACCGCGCGTCCGCGTCTCGTGGTCTCCCGCAGCGCCCGTCACATGTTCGTCCAGGTCGTCGACGACACCGTCGGCAAGACGCTCGCGTCGGCCTCGACCATGGAGGCGGACCTGCGCGCCTTCGAGGGTGACAAGACCGCCAAGGCCAGATCAGTCGGCAAGCTCGTCGCCGAGCGCGCCAAGAAGGCCGGCGTCGAGGCCGTCGTCTTCGACCGTGGCGGCAACAAGTACCACGGCCGTGTCGCGGCGATCGCCGACGGCGCCCGCGAAGGAGGCCTGACCCTCTGATGAACGTCAAGAGCAACGAGATGAGGAACATCTGATGCCAGGACCCCAGCGTCGAGGCACCGGGCCCGCCGCCGGTGGCGACCGTCCCGAGCGCGGCGAGCGCCGCGGTCGTGACGACCGTCGTGGCGGCCGCGAGCCCCGCGAGGCCGAGAAGAGCCAGTACCTGGAGCGCGTCGTGACCATCAACCGGGTCGCGAAGGTCGTCAAGGGTGGCCGTCGCTTCAGCTTCACCGCGCTCGTCGTCGTCGGCGACGGCGAGGGCACCGTGGGTGTCGGCTACGGCAAGGCCAAGGAGGTGCCCGCGGCGATCGCCAAGGGTGTCGAGGAGGCCAAGAAGCAGTTCTTCAAGGTCCCGCGCATCCAGGGCACCATCCCGCACCCCGTCCAGGGTGAGAAGGCGGCCGGTGTCGTCATGCTCCGCCCCGCCAGCCCCGGTACCGGTGTCATCGCCGGTGGCCCGGTGCGTGCGGTGCTCGAGTGCGCCGGCATCCACGACGTGCTGTCCAAGAGCCTCGGCTCGGACAACGCGATCAACATCGTCCACGCGACGGTCGAGGCCCTCAAGGGTCTCGAGCGCCCGGAGGCCGTGGCGGCTCGCCGTGGCCTGCCGGTCGACCAGGTCGCCCCGGCCGCCATGCTCCGCGCACAGGCCGCGGGCGTCGAGGCCGAGCGCGCCGCCGCAAAGGCTGGTGCGTGATGGGTCGGCTCAAGGTCACCCAGACCCGCGGCAAGGTGGGCACGCTGCAGCAGCACCGTGACACCCTGCGCAGCCTGGGTCTGAAGCGCATCAACGACGTCGTCGTCAAGGAGGACCGCCCGGAGATCCGTGGCATGGTCCGTGCGGTGGCCCACCTGGTCACCGTCGAGGAGGTTGACTGACCATGGCTGAGAAGAAGGCCACCAAGGCTGCGGCCGGCGCCGCGACCACGGGCACCGCGCTCAAGGTCCACCACCTGCGTCCGGCCCCCGGAGCCAAGACCGCCAAGACCCGCGTGGGTCGCGGTGAGGGCTCCAAGGGCAAGACCGCCGGTCGAGGCACCAAGGGCACCAAGGCCCGCTACCAGGTTCCGGAGCGCTTCCAGGGTGGCACCACGCCGCTGCACATGCGCTTCCCGAAGCTGCGCGGGTTCAAGAACCCGTTCAAGACGACCTACCAGGTCGTCAACCTCGACAAGATCTCCTCGCTCTACCCCAACGGTGGCGACGTGACGATCGAGGACCTCGTCGCCAAGGGCGCGGTCCGCGACGGTGAGCTCGTCAAGGTGCTCGGCACCGGAGAGATCACCTCGGCCGTGCACGTCACCGCGGACGCGGTGTCGGGCAGCGCCAAGGAGAAGATCGAGGCGGCAGGCGGTTCGGTCACCCTCGCGGGCTGATCGATCCCCCCACGCCATTTCGTATGCCGCGGACTCGGCCCCCGGCGAAGGTCACCTTCGTCGGGAACCGGCTCCGCGGCATACGGCGTTCTCACCGGTGCGCCCCGCGCTGGTGAGGGCTCCCCGGGTGGACCGGGGTAAGTTGTGCCTGATTGTTCGTGACTGACGCGGCCCGGTGTGGTCGCCCCCTGGAGGACCCGTGCTCACCGCCTTCGGCCGCGCGTTCAAGACGCCGGACCTGCGCAGGAAGCTCCTGTTCACCCTTGCCATGATCGCGGTCTACCGGCTGGGCGCGCACGTGCCGACGCCGGGTGTGAGCTACAAGCTGGTGCAGCAGTGCATGGAGGGGGCCGACACCACCGGGGGCTTCCTCGGGTTGGCCAACCTCTTCAGTGGTGGCGCGCTGCTCCAGCTGTCGATCTTCGCGCTGGGGATCATGCCGTACATCACGGCGAGCATCATCGTGCAGCTGCTCACGGTGGTCATCCCCCGGTTCGAGGCCCTCAAGAAGGAGGGCCAGGCCGGGCAGACGAAGATGACGCAGTACACGCGCTACCTCACGATCGGGCTGGCGATCCTGCAGAGCTCCACGCTCATCACCTTCGCCCAGAACCCGAGCCAGCTCTTCGGCAACCCGAACTGCACGACCATCCTCACCGACAACTCGATCGTGACGATCCTCATCATGGTGCTCACCATGACCGCCGGCACGAGCATGGTCATGTGGCTCGGCGAGCTCGTCACCGACCGCGGCATCGGCAACGGCATGTCGATCATGATCTTCACCTCGATCGCCGCCGGCTTCCCCGCCTCCCTGTGGGCGATCCAGCAGCGTGACGGGCGGTGGGACCTGTTCTTCGGCGTCATCCTCATGGGCTTCCTCATCATCGCGCTCGTCGTCTACGTCGAGCAGAGCCAGCGGCGGATCCCGGTGCAGTACGCCAAGCGGATGGTCGGGCGGCGCGTCTACGGCGGCACGTCGACGTACATCCCGCTCAAGGTCAACATGGCCGGTGTCATCCCGGTGATCTTCGCGGCCTCGCTCATCGCGCTGCCCGCGCTGGCGGCCCAGTTCGTCTCCAAGCCCGACGGCACCGGGCCGGCCTGGGCCACGTGGGTGCAGACCTACTTCGTGCGTGGCGACCACCCGCTCTACATGATCGCCTACACCCTGCTCATCCTGTTCTTCACCTTCTTCTACGTCTCGATCACGTTCAACCCGACCGAGGTCGCGGACAACATGAAGAAGTACGGCGGCTTCATCCCCGGCATTCGCGCTGGTCGACCGACCGCGGAGTACCTGCAGTACGTCCTCACCCGGATCACTGTCCCGGGCGCGATCTACCTCGCGTTGATCTCGCTCATCCCGCTCGTCGCCCTGGTGCTCGTGGGGGCCAACCAGAACTTCCCCTTCGGCGGCACCTCGATCCTCATCATCGTTGGTGTGGGTCTCGAGACGGTCAAGCAGATCGAGTCCCAGCTCCAACAGCGGCACTACGAAGGGTTCCTCCGCTAATGCGACTGCTCATCCTCGGCCCGCCCGGAGCGGGCAAGGGCACCCAGGCCTCCCGGATCGCCGAGCACTTCGGCATCCCGGCCATCTCCACCGGCGACATCTTCCGCGCCAACATCAAGAACGAGACCGAGCTCGGGCTCCAGGTGAAGTCGATCCTGGCCTCCGGTGGCTACGTCTCGGACGAGATCACCAATGCCATCGTCGAGGACCGTCTCGCGCAGGAGGACTGCGCCGACGGGTTCCTGCTCGACGGCTACCCGCGCACGCTCGGCCAGGTGGACGCCCTCGACGCGATGCTCGCCGCCCGCGGCGTGGCCCTGGAGAAGGTGCTCGAGCTGACCGTCGACGAGGACGAGGTCGTCGAGCGGATCGTGAAGCGGGCCGCCGTGAGCGGTCGCGCCGATGACACCGAGGAGGTGGCCCGCGAGCGGATGGCGGTCTACCGCCGCGAGACCGAGCCGCTGGCCGCAGTCTACGACGAGCACGGGATCCTCGTGCGCGTCGACGGCATGGGCGAGATCGACGAGGTCACCGCCCGCCTCATCGCCGCCCTCACCTGAGGCTCGTCGCGCCCCTCCCAGACAGTCGAAAGTAGACGAGGAGTCGTCCCAAAGTGTCTGGGACGACTCCTCGTCTACTTTCGACCGGGCCCGTGTCGCGGGGCTGTGGATAACTCAAGGCTCCCTCGCCGTATGCCGCGAGGCTGGGTCCGTGAGACCACGTCCACTGCCGTCCGAGCTGGACGCCAGAGCCTTCAGCGCTCGGCAGGCGCAGGCCCTTGGAGTGTCCAAGGGCCGGCTGCGGAGCTCGGGCCTCGTGCACCCCACGAGGGGTGGCTATTGCACGAGCCCGCCCGATGACCTCTTGCACCGCGCGAGGGTCTGGGCCGTTGCCATGCCCGATGTTCGCGCCTTCTCCCATGTCACCGCGGCCCTCATCCATGGCCTGCCGCTCACGCGCAGGCTTGAGGAGCTGGCCCTCGCAGGCACCCTCCACGTCATGGCCCGCACACCGGACGGCCGCACCGACCGTCCGGGTGTGACCGGCCACCGCGGTCTGGAGCTGCGGGCCGTGGACCTGGTCGATGGCTTGTGGGTCACCTCGCTCGCCGACACCTGGTGCGACCTGGCCACCCTCGGTCCACGTGTGCTGTCCGTCGATGACCTCGTCGTCATCGGGGACCACGTCGTGCGCATCCTTGACGAAGGCTCCGATGTGGTCGTTCGCCCCGGCAGTTCGACCTCCCCTGGCGTCCGGGCGCTCCACCAAGCCCTTGGCCAGCGGGTCCGTCCTCGCGGCAAGGTCCTCCTGCGACAGGCCCTGGACCTCATCCGGCCGCGCGTGAAGTCGCCCATGGAAAGCCGCTCGCGGCTCATGTTCGTGCGCGCCGGCTTCCCCGAGCCGGAGGTCAACATCAGCATCACGGACGATCTGGGGGAGTGGCTCGCCGAAGGTGACCTCGTCTGGCGCGACAAGCGCGTCGTGGGCGAATACCAAGGAGCCGTGCATGGGGAGATCAAGCAACGCAGTGCGGACTCAGCGCGCGGACACCTGCTGCGCCGACATGGTTGGACCGTCGAGGAACTGTTCGCCGACGACGTCTTCCGCCCGCCGAGGCGCGTCGATGCCCTGCGCCGGTTCGCGGAGCACCTCGAGCTCGACCCCCGCACCCTTCTGATCGCCTGATGTGCCGACGCAACCGCACACCTCTCTCAGGCAGTCGAAAGTAGACGAGGAGCCCTCCCAGCACGTGTGGGACGGCTCCTCGTCTACTTTCGACTGTCTTGGAGGGTGCGGGGAGGGCTCGGTTCGTCACCTAGGCTTGGTCGTCATGGGTCTGTTCAACCGTGAGCGCATCGTCGGCAAGTCCCCCGAGCAGCTCGCCCTCATGCGCGTCGCGGGCCTGCTCGTCGGCCGCACCCTCGAGCTCCTGGCCGCCGAGGTCGGTCCCGGCATGACCACGCTCGAGCTGGACACCCTCGCCGAGACCCACATCCGCGACCACGGGGGCATCCCCAACTTCCAGCTCGTCCCGGGCTACCGCCACACCCTGTGCACGAGCGTCAACGAGGAGATCGTCCACGGCATCCCGTCGGCCGACCGGGTCCTCCAGGCCGGCGACCTGCTCTCGATCGACTGCGGCGCCCAGGTCGGCCAGTGGAACGGCGACGCGGCCTTCTCCTGCATCGTCGGCGGTCCCGAGGCCGGTCGCCCCGAGGACCTCGCCCTCATCGAGGACACCCGCGACTCGCTCTGGGCGGGCATCGCCGCCCTCGCCGTGGGCAGACCCCTGTATGCCGTCGGCGCGGCCGTCGAGGACAGCCTCACCGCCGCGGGGGAGCGGCGCGGCATCGAGTACGGCATCGTCGAGGACTACGTCGGCCACGGCATCGGCACCTCCATGCACATGGGCCCCCAGGTCCCGAACTACCGCGTCTCGGGCAAGGGCCCGACCGTGGTCGAGGGCACGACGATCTGCATTGAGCCGATGGTGACCCTGGGCCCGGAGGCCAACCACGTCCGCGACGACGACTGGACCGTCGCGACCGACGACGGATCGCGTGCCGCGCACTGGGAGCACTCGATCGCCGTGACGAGCGCGGGTGTCCATGTGCTCACGGCGATCGACGGCGGGCAGGCCCGCCTCGCCGAGCTCGGCGTCCGCTTCGCGCCGATCGGCTGACCACGCCGGACGAGCCGAACCCCCTTGGGCCCGAACCGGCACCGCCCGGCCCGACCAGGACGGCTCAGCCGCCGACGAGATCCGGGTGGTGGATGGCGGCCACGTCCGGGTGAGCGCGCAGCCGCGCCTTGAGCAGGTTGTCGCCGAAGGTCCCCGAGATCACGTTCGCCGGGTCCTGCTCCACGCCGCGCGCCTCGGCGGCCAGTGCCTCGGGCAGGGCGACTCGCGGCCTGGCCTGGTCCAGCGCCGGATTGAGGAAGAACGGGATCGACAGCCGCGTCTGCCCGCCGGAGGGCGACAGCACGCGGTGCATCGTCGCGCGCAGGTACCCGTCGGTGGCCCACTCCATGAGCTCACCGATGTTGACGACGAACGCTCGCGGCGGCACGGTCGCATCGATCCAGCCGCCCTCGTTCGCCACCTCGAGACCACCCTTGCCCGGCTCGACCATGAGCAGGGTCAGCACGCCGGGGTCCTTGTGCGCCCCGACCCCCTGCCTCTCCTCGCCGTCACGACCTGGGTACCGCACCAGCTTGATCAGCGTCGAGGGCCGGTCGGCGAAGGCGGCCTCGAAGTGGTCGGCCGGCGCCCCGAGCGACTCCGCCCACGCCGCGAGCAGCCGATGGCCGATCGCCGTGCACCGATCCGACCAGTCGGTGAAGACCTCGCGCAGGCTCGGCTGGGCCGCCGGCCAGAGGTTGGGGCCTTCCAGGCGCAGGTATGCCGGGTGCTCACCAGCCGCTGCCCACTCGCCGTCCGCTCCGCTCACCACGGCGGGGCGCTCGGCGCCGATGTCGATCTGCTCGCGCCAGTCGACGCGCCCCTGCGTGAGCTCACCCCCGGTCCGGGTGTAGCCCCGGAACTGCGGACTGCGCGTCATCTCGACCGCGAGCTTGTCCTCCTCGGGCAACGCGAAGAAGTGCTCGGCCTCGGCGAAGGCGCCATCGACGACCTCGTCCGGGATCCCGTGCCCGACCAGTGCGAAGAAGCCGACCTCGTGCGTCGCCCGCAGCAGGTCCGCGCGGAAGGCAGCTGCCGCCTCAGCGCCCGCGTCGAGGCGGGTCAGGTCGAGCACGGGGAGGGCCGAGGCAATCACCGGGCCAGCCTCTCGCGCCGGTTCGTGGGCGGGCAACACGTTCGCGCGGAGATGAGACGGCACGACTCCATGGAGCCCGACACGACAGTCGAAAGTAGATCAGGAGCTGCCTGACACCTCCACGAGCGGCTCCTCATCTACTTTCGACTGTCTGGGAGGGGGAGGAACAGCGGGAGGGCGCGACCGCTCGGCGCACCAGCACCACGCTGTGGCGAAGGTCGCGCTCCTGAGCCCGGAACGAGGGGTCACCGGCCTCGACCGGGTCGATAGGGTCGGAGCAGACCCACGTCCTTTCGTGTGCAGGAGCATCGATGAGCAATGACGCGACGATGACATTGGCCGGCGACTTCCCGGCGCACGACCTCCAGGACTGGCGCGCGCTCGCGGCAGGCGTGGTCAACAAGACCCGCTCGGAGGACGCCAGGCTCAGCCCCGAGCAGGCCGAGGACTCGATGCGCAGCCACCTCGCCGGCGGTCTGACCGTCGACCCGCTCTACCTCCGCCCGGCCACCGCGACCCCGCTCGGCCTGCCCGGCGCGATGCCCTTCACCCGCGGCCGCGCCCTGCGTGAGCCGGGCTCGGCCTGGGACGTCCGCCAGCTCCACGACGACCCCGATGCCGCCCGCACCCGCGCCGCCGTCCTCGACGACCTCGAGCACGGCGTCACCAGCGTCTGGGTCCACGTCGGCACCGATGGCATCGCCGCCGCCGACCTCGCCGAGGTCCTCACCGACGTCCAGCTCGACCTCGCGCCCGTGGTCGTGTCCTCGGTCGACGCCCAGCCCGAGGCGGCAGCCGCGCTCGCTGCCGTCCTCGCCACCCACCCGGACGCGACCGGCAACCTGGGCCTGGACCCGATCGGCGCCGCCGCCCGGCTCGGCACGAGCCCACGCCTGAACCACCTCGCCGACGCCGCCCGCGACCTTGACGCCGCGCGCGTTCGCGCCCTCACCGTCGACTCGCGCGTCTTCCGCGATGCCGGCGCCACGGCGATCGACGAGGTCGGGTATGCCGTCGCCACCGGTCTCGCCTACGTCCGGGCCCTCGTGGCCGGCGGGCTCACCCCCGGCCAGGCGTTCGCGCACGTCGAGTTCCGCGTCAGCGCCAGCGCCGACCAGTTCCTCACCATCGCGGCCCTGCGCGCCCTGCGCCGCCTGTGGGCCCGCGTCGGCGAGGTGATCGAGGTCCCCGAGGCCGATCGCGGCGCCCGCATCCACGCGGTGACCAGCCTGCGCATGTTCACCCGTGACGACCCGTGGGTCAACGTCCTGCGCAGCACGATCGCGACCTTCGCGGCCAGCGTCGGGGGAGCGGACGCGATCACCGTCCTGCCCTATGACACGGTCGCCGGCCTCCCGGAGAAGTTCTCCCGGCGCCTCGCCCGCAACACCCAGGTCGTGCTCGCCGACGAGTCGAACATCGCCCGCGTCACCGACCCGGCCGGTGGCTCGTGGTATGTCGAGGCCCTCACCGACGACGTCGCCACCCGGGCCTGGCGGGTCCTGCAGGAGGTCGAGCGCGCCGGTGGGATGGCTCAGGCCCTCGCTGCCGGTCGGATCGCGGCGCGCCTGGAGGCCGCCCGCGCCGAGGATGCCCGGGGCCGCGCCACCCGGGCCCTCCCGATCACCGGCGTGAGCATGTTCCCCCTCGCCGGTGAGACCCCCCTCGCGCGCACCACCCGCGCCTCCCTGCCGACGGTAGGGCTGGCGCCGCACCGCGACGCCGAGGCCTTCGAGGCACTCCGCGACCGCGCCGCCGCCGCAGCGACCAAGCCGACTGTCGTCATCGCCGCCCTCGGCTCACGCCGCGACTTCGGCGCCCGCGAGACCTTCGTCGCCAACCTCCTCGCCGCCGGCGGCATCGCCACCGAGACGGTCGAGGGCACTCCCGGTGAGGTTGCCGCGGCCGCTGCCGCACGGCATACCTCCGTCGTGGCCCTCGCCTCCTCACCCAAGGGGTATGCCGCGCACGCCACCGACACCATCGGCGCCCTGCGCGAGGCCGGGATCGAGACCCTCGTCATCGCCGGACGGGCCCGCGAGCTCGGCGAGGACGCCGACCAGGTCGATGCCGAGGCCTACGACGGCGTCGACGTCGTCGCGCTGCTCGACGACCTGCTCACCAGACTCGGCGCTCCGGCCGGAAAGGACGCCTGATCATGACGACGCAGATCCCGGACTTCAGCACCGTCGAGCTCGGCGACGGGCGGCCCACGGGCGCCGAGGCACCCGCCGGTGAGGCCTGGCTGACCCCGGAGCAGATCGAGGTCAAGCCGATCTACACCGAGGCCGACCTCGAGGGGCTGGACTTCCTCGACACCATCCCGGGCGCGCCTCCGTTCCTGCGCGGGCCCTACCCGACGATGTACGTCAACCAGCCGTGGACGATCCGTCAGTATGCCGGCTTCTCCACCGCCGAGGAGTCCAACGCCTTCTACCGACGCAATCTCGCGGCCGGGCAGAAGGGCCTGTCGATCGCCTTCGACCTCGCGACCCACCGTGGCTACGACTCCGACCACCCGCGGGTGACCGGTGACGTGGGCATGGCGGGCGTGGCCATCGACTCGATCTACGACATGCGGACCCTCTTCGACGGCATCCCGCTGGACCAGATGAGCGTGTCGATGACGATGAACGGCGCCGTCATCCCGATCCTCGCGCTCTATGTCGTCGCCGCCGAGGAGCAGGGCGTCGCGCCCGAGCAGCTGACCGGGACCATCCAGAACGACATCCTCAAGGAGTTCATGGTCCGCAACACCTACATCTATCCGCCCGAGCCGAGCATGCGGATCATCTCCGACATCTTCGCGTTCACCTCGGAGAAGATGCCGCGGTTCAACTCCATCTCCATCTCGGGCTACCACATGCAGGAGGCCGGGGCGACGCAGGACCTCGAGCTGGCTTACACCCTCGCCGACGGCGTCGAGTACATCCGTGCGGGCAAGGCGGTGGGCCTGGACGTCGACGTCTTCGCGCCGCGCCTGTCCTTCTTCTGGGCCATCGGGATGAACTTCTTCATGGAGGTCGCCAAGATGCGGGCGGCCCGCCTGCTCTGGGCGCGGCTGGTCAAGGAGCAGGGCGCGACCAAGGACAAGTCCCTGTCGCTGCGGACCCACTCCCAGACGAGTGGCTGGAGCCTGACGGCGCAGGACGTCTTCAACAACGTCGTCCGCACCGGCATCGAGGCGATGGCCTCCACCCAGGGTCACACGCAGAGCCTGCACACCAATGCCCTCGACGAGGCGATCGCGCTGCCGACCGACTTCTCGGCGCGGATCGCCCGCAACACCCAGCTGCTCATCCAGCAGGAGTCGGGCACCTGCCGCACCATCGACCCGTGGGCCGGCTCGGCCTATGTCGAGCGCCTGACCCACGACCTGGCGCAGCGGGCGTGGCAGCACATCGAGGAGGTCGAGGCCGCCGGCGGCATGGCCAAGGCCATCGACGCCGGGATCCCGAAGATGCGGATCGAGGAGGCGGCCGCCCGCACCCAGGCCCGCATCGACTCCGGGCAGCAGCCGGTGATCGGGGTCAACCTGTACCCCGTCGATGGGGACGAGGAGATCGACGTCCTCAAGGTCGACAACGCCGCAGTGCGCGCCCAGCAGATCGCCAAGCTCGAGCGCCTGCGCGCCGAGCGCGACCAGGCCGAGGTCGACGCCGCGCTCGCGCGCATCACCGAGGCCTGCCGCGGCGGGGGCGGACGTGACCTGTCGACCAACCTGCTCGCCCTGGCCATCGACGCCGCGCGCGCCAAGGCCACGGTTGGCGAGATCTCCTCGGCGATGGAGGAGGTCTTCGGCCGCTACACCGCGCAGATCCGTACCATCGGGGGCGTGTACAGCGCCGAGGCCGGCCACGATGCCACCGTCCAGCAGGCCCAGCGGCTCGTCGAAGAGTTCGAGGAGGCCGAGGGTCGTCGCCCGCGCATCCTCGTGGCCAAGATGGGTCAGGACGGGCACGACCGCGGCCAGAAGGTCATCGCGACCGCCTTTGCCGACCTCGGCTTCGACGTCGACGTGGGCCCGCTGTTCCAGACGCCCGAGGAGGTCGCCCGGCAGGCCGTCGAGTCCGATGTCCACGTCGTCGGCGTCTCCTCGCTCGCGGCCGGACACCTCACCTTGGTGCCGGCGCTGCGGTCCGCGCTCGACGAGCTGGGCCGGGAGGACCTGATGATCGTGGTCGGTGGCGTCATCCCGAGCCAGGACTTCGCCGAGCTGCGCGAGCACGGCGCCGATGCGATCTACCCGCCGGGCACCGTCATCTCCAAGGCCGCGATCGAGCTGGTCACCGACCTCCGCTCGCGGCTGGACGCCTAGGCCCGTATGCCGCGGGCGCCCCTTGACGTCGCTGCGCTCGCCGACGCGGTCCGCGCCGGCGAGCGCGCGGCGGTGGCGCGGGCGATCACCCTCGTGGAGTCCTCGAGGGCCGACCACCGTGAGCAGGCGAGCGACCTGCTGGGCCGGCTCACGGCAGACACCGGACGCGCGGTGCGCGTCGGGATCACCGGGGTGCCGGGAGCGGGGAAGTCGACCTTCATCAACGCGATGGGGACGCGGCTGGTCGAGCGCGGTGAGAAGGTCGCCGTCGTCGCTGTCGACCCTTCGTCGCGGCGCACCGGCGGCTCGATCCTCGGTGACCGCACCCGCATGGCCGACCTCACGGCGAGTGACTCCGCGTTCGTGCGGCCCAGCCCGTCGGGGCGGCACCTGGGCGGGGTGGCGCGCGCGACGCGCGAGTCGATGCTCGTGCTCGAGGCGGCCGGCTTCGGCGTCGTCATCGTCGAGACCGTCGGCGTGGGGCAGAACGAGATCGCTGTCTCGGAGATGGTGGACACCTTCCTGCTGCTGACCCTGGCGCGGTCGGGTGACCAGCTCCAGGGCATCAAGCGCGGCATCCTCGAGCTCGCCGACGTCATCGCGGTCAACAAGGCCGACGGTGACGGCGCAGGGCCGGCTCGCGTGGCAGCCCGTGAGCTGGCCGGGGCCATGCGACTGATGATGCCCGGGGACGTGCGGCGTCCACCCGTGCTCACCTGCTCGGCTCAGACCGGTGATGGCCTGGACGAGGTGTGGGCCGCCGTCTTGGAGCATCGGAAATGGTTGCAGGACAACGGTTCTCTCGAGGAGCGGCGGGCGCAGCAGCAGGAGGACTGGATGTGGGCCATGGTCGACGCGCACCTGCACGACGCCGTACGTCACTCGGGTTCGGTTGTCGCACAGCGTGATCGGCTGGCCCGGGACGTCCGGGAGGGGCGGCTCAGTGCCGTCGACGGCAGCGCCCTGATCCTCGAAGCCTTCAAGGGCGACCAGGCACGCTGAGCGCCAACAGCTCGAGGCGCAGGGCCAGGCGGGTCCTCGGGTCGGAGAGGTCCACGCCGCCCGCATCGAGGAGCTCAGCGATGCGGGTCATCCGGTACCGCAGGGTGTTGGGGTGGATCGCGAGCTCGGCTGCGGCGGCCCCGGCGGCGCCGTAGTGGTCCAGCCACGCCGCGAGGGTGCGCAGGTGGGTCGTGCCCTCCAGGTCGTCGTGACGCGCAACCACGGCGAGCGGAGTGACGCCGAGCCGCTGACGCAGCGGGGTCGTGGCGCGGGCCAGCGTCAGCGCGACCCAGGCCTCCTCGATGGTGCGACTCGGTCCCGAGGTCGCGCCCGAGCGCAGGGCCTCGGCGACCTCGCGGGCCTGCGTCAGCGAGGCAGGCAGCTCGCTCGGGGTGCTGGCCCGGCCGCCCGCCCCGACGGCGAGCGCGGCTCCGTCGGCAGCCACCGCGTCCAGGACGCGGCGCATCCAGCTCCACGACCCCGGTGTCGACTTCCGGGTCGGGGACCCCTCACCGTCATCGCGCACGAGGGCATAGGCGACGTCGGCGACGTCGATGAGCCGGGGCCGCGGCCAGGAGCGGCGGCGGAAGATCGCCTCCCACACGTCGAGTCGGCGGGTGACGTCCTCGGGCTCACCCGTGGGGTCGGTGCTGGTGAGGGCCACGACCCGCCAGGGCCCCGGGGGGAGGTCGAGGTGGGAGCTGGTGACCCCACTCGGGCCGCTGCCGGTGAGCACCTGCCGGAGCCGGTCCATGGCCAGGCGGCGGGTGAGGTCGGCCTGGCTGCGGAGCTGCAGCAGGTGCAGGGCGACCACGGACGCCGTGCGCCGGAGCTCGGCCACGACCGACACGGCCGGCTCCTCGCCCACGACCGCCCAGATCGACCCCAGCCACTCACCGCCGGCGTGGACGGGGATGACATAGCGCGTGCCGACGGGGGAGTCGGGCGAGCCGGTGACGAGGAAGGGCTCCGGGGAGGCGGCCAGGCGTCGGAAGACGCCGCGCGCCCGTTGGTGTCGGAGCACGTCGTCGGGGACCCGTCGGCCCACGATTGTCGACACCCGGGCCGGGTCGGTGACCTCCTGCCGGGAGGAGTAGGCGAGGACGCGCGAGTGGACGTCCTCGATGGTCACGGGTCCGCCGACCAGTCCCGCCGCGGCATCGGCGATGGCGAACAGCTCGTCGCCCACCGGTGCCTGGCTGCCACCGCCCGGTCCACCCACACCCAGTGCACGGTCGACGAGTCCGCGGAGCAGCCACACCAGGTGGGCCCACGACACGTGCTCGGCCACACCGAGGAGGGCGAGCCCATGGGACCTGGCGGCTGCCGCCACCTCCGGGAGCTCGGCGACGGTCGTGCGCAGGGCCACGGCGGGGACGCGCCGCGCGGCGGCCTCGACCACGAGGGCCCGAGCCGAGCCCGGGTCGTCCACGCCGACCCCGAGGGTGAGGTCGCCCGAGACGCCGACGCCGCCGCGGTCGACCTCGGCCAGGGTGACGTCGTCGATCGCAGCGCCCTCCGCGGGGACGACGAGCGTGACCAGGCCGGGGAGGCTCCGCACCAGGTCCACCACGGCGATCATGGTCCTGAGTGTAGGGCTGAGCGCACAACCTAGAACCACTTGCTTGGGGCTTGAGCACAATCGGGGCGCGAACCTGCCGCGCCATGCTGGGGGGCGAGCCCACGGCATACGCCCGTGGCCGACGCCCCCGCCCGCCGACCCGAGGTGACGCCGTGTCCAACCCCACCGCCCCCCGCCACGTCGCCATCGTCGGTGCCGGCATGGTCGGCCTGTCGACGGCCTGGTTCCTCCAGGAGCACGGCGTCGAGGTCACCGTCCTGGAGAGCGTGGCCGTGGCAGCCGGCTCCTCGTGGGGCAATGCCGGCTGGCTCACCCCGGGCATCACCACGCCGCTGCCCGAGCCGTCGGTGCTCAAGACCGGCATCAGCGCGGTCCTCTCGCCGAAGTCGCCGGTCTACGTCCCGCCCAAGCTCGACCCCAACCTCGCCCGGTTCGTCGCCGGATTCACGCGCAACAGCACGACCAAGGGCTGGGCGCGCAACATGACCTCCCTCGTGCCCTTCAACGGCCTGGCGCTGCCGGCCTTCGACGAGCTCACCGCCGGAGGCGTCAAGGAGCCCACCCGCGAGGCCCGCTCGTTCATCGCCGGGTATGCACAGGTCGAGCAGCGCAAGGTGCTCTTCGAGGAGATCGAGCACATCAAGAAGTTCGGCCAGGCGATGGACTTCGAGGCCCTCACCGGCGACGAGGCGCGCGCGATCGAGCCGGTCCTCAGCGACAAGATCAAGGCGGCGATCCTGCTCAAGGACCAGCGCTTCATCGACCCGGGCGCCTACATGACCGCGCTCGCCGACTCCTTCGTCGAGCGCGGCGGCCACCTGCGCACCGGCATCGAGATCATGGGCATCGACGACCGCGGGTCATCGGTCACTCTGCGTGGCACTGCGGGCTGGTCCGACACCTTCGACTCCGTCGTCCTCGCGACCGGTGCCTGGCTCGGCGAGCACGCCCGCACCTTCGGGGTCAAGCAGGTGGTGCAGGCCGGCCGTGGCTACTCCTTCAGCGTCGCTGTCGAGGACCTGCCCAACGGCCCGGTCTACCTGCCCGCCGCCCGCGTGGCCTGCACGCCGATCGGTGACCGGCTCCGCGTGGCGGGAATGATGGAGTTCCGGCGCCCGGAGGAGGCGCTCGACCCCCGCCGCGTCAAGGCCATCGTCGAGGCCGCCCGGCCGCTCCTCAAGGGGGTGGACCTGGACCACCGCGAGCACGAGTGGGTCGGCTCACGCCCCTGCACCGTCGACGGCCTGCCGCTCATCGGTGCGACCAGGTCACCGCGCGTCCACGTTGCCGGTGGGCACTCGATGTGGGGCATCACCCTCGGCCCGATCACCGGCAAGCTGCTCGCGCAGCAGATCGTCACCGGTGTCGCTCCCGCGGAGCTGGCTCCCTTCGACCCGCTCCGCTGACGAGAGCCGGGACTGCTCGCGCGGGCTCAGCCCTCGAGCGGGGTGGTGCGGCCACGCGGGGCCACGCCGCGCCGCTTGGCGGCCCAGAGCAGGATCCACGTCGCGATCGCCATGACGGTGATGCTGATGCCCGCCGACACCGGCGAACCCGTCGTCGAGGTGTCGACATAGGACTCCTCGAGCCCTCCGAGGAGGATGCCGGAGAAGGTCACGGTGAGGTTGTTGACCACGTGGAGGGCGATTCCCGCCTCGAGCCCGCCGGTGCGCCAGGCCAGCCAGCAGCCGACGATGGCCAGGGAGCCGATGTCGATCCAGATCCACGGGTCCATCGACCCGTGGGCGGCGGCGAAGAGCACGAAGGACAGGGCCATCGTCACCCAGAGCGCCACCCGGGGTGACCGGATCCACGCGCCGATCGACTGCACGAGGACCCCGCGGAAGAGCACCTCTTCACCGGCCGCCTGCAGGGGCGTGGTCAGGGCGTTGACGATGAGCAGGCCGACCCACTGCTCGGGGCGCGGCAGCACCTCCTGGCCGAAGACGAACCACGAGATCGACAGGTAGACCACCCACAAGGGCGTCATCCACGCCATCGCCTCGAGCAGCCAGCGCCAGCGCAGCCGCCCGGTGACGGAGAAGAGCCGCCCCATCGGTCGCCAGGCACCGATGCGGGTGGCGATCATCCCGGCGGGGATGCCCGAGGCGAGGACGAGGTTCATCCACAAGTTGGTGCCGACACCGAGCTCGAAGGTCTCGCCCTCCGGCATCCCCCCGGTCAGGGCGAAGACGGTGGACAGCAGTCCGGCGAAGACCAGCCAGAGGAGCAGCGTGAGCAGGATCGTCGCGATCGGCCGCCACCAGCGGTGGTGAGGGCCACGCAGCTGGTGGACATAGGGCCGGGGCAGGGCCTCCTGCGCCGCGATCCGTTGCCGCTCCAGCGCGGCTCGGCGGACCGGTGCGGTGCGCCGCGCCATGTCGACGAACGCGTGGAGCAGCGGATGCACCCGGCCCCACTCCAGGGCGCCGATCTGGGGCTGGAAGAGCGTGAGGACGAAGAACGGGTGCGGGGTCCAGGTCAGCACCTCGGCCGGAGCATCCGGGGCGGTGGCCTCGACCACCCAGCCGTGGTGCTGCAGGGTGGCCAGGGTCGCCGGCGACGGGCCGTAGGAGCGGTAGTGGACGCCGGTGAACGGCTGGCCGGCGAGGAGGGCGGCGAACCGGGATCCGGGGGCCGGAGTGACGAGCCGTTGCTCACCCACGAGCGAGCAGGCCAGTGGCGCAACGGCATTGGCGTCATCGACCCCATCGACCTCGGCGTGGGTGCCCGGCTGGTGCAGCACGTTCCGCACGAACTCGACAACGGCATACTGCATGCCGCCGCAGGTGCCGAGCAGCGGCAGCCCGGTCTCCCGGGCGAATCGGATGACGGCCACGACCGCCGCGTCATCGGCATACGGACTCCCGGGAGCGATCCACAGGCCGTCGTATGCCGTGGTGCCGGCGGCGATCTCGGCCATTCCGGGGGAGTCGGTCGCCACCCAGGTGGTCTCGACATCCGGCCCGAGGAGCCGGCGCGCGGCCTCGAGCTCACGGTGGCTGGCCTTGCTGGGGTCGAGGTCGCCGACGATGGCGATGCGTGTGGTCATGGCTCCATCCTCATCGGCGACCAGCCCCGACCGAATCGGCCCTGGGTCCACGATCGCTCACTCACGACTCATCCTTTGGTCGAGCCAGCCGCAGCCAATGGTCGACCTCGGCGGCCGTGCGCAGGCGCAGCACTGGGGGAGCGGCAGGATCGGACTCCCACTCCGCCATCCGGCGCCGCTTGTCGGCGAAGGACCGGAAGTGCCACAGCAGGATCGACTCCCGTGAAAGCACCATCGGCCAGCTCTCGACGTTCTCCCCGCAGATCGGCTCCTTGGTGTGGGCTCGCACGAGGGTCCGGCGCAGCAGGCGGCCCAGGCTGAGCCACCGCGGCAGGTCGAGCGCGACCACGAGCTCGGTGCGGGGGAGGACGGCCGGGCGGATCGCACTCCATGCCGAGTCCATGACCCACGAGTCCGTGACGGCGATCCGCGCCGCTGCGTCGCGCAGGTCCTCCTCGGGCGTCTTGACCCAACCGGGCTGCCAGGCGAGGGCGTCGACGTCGATTGCCGGTATGCCGTGGCGCGCCTCGAGTGCGCGGGCGAGGGTGGACTTGCCGCTCCCGGTCACGCCGAGCAGCAGGATCCGGCGGGCGCGGGTCGCGATCGGGTCGGTGAGGGAGGCTCGAGCCACGCCCGCGAGCCTAGGTGAGCGGACGGCATACACCCCGATTTCGTGCTCAGCGGGGGGCGCGGCTAGTATTGAACGTCGGTCACGTGTGCCCGGATCACTCCGGGCGGGACGGGGCCGAAACCCCGGGTTCGCTCACCTGCAGACGAGCGTGCCCACCAACGGATTGAGAGGGTATGGCCAAGAAGGACGGCGTCATCGAGATCGAGGGCACCATCGTTGAGGCGCTCCCCAACGCGATGTTCCGCGTGGAGCTCACCAACGGGCACAAGGTGCTCGCACACATCTCGGGCAAGATGCGCCAGCACTACATCCGGATCCTCCCCGAGGACCGCGTGGTGGTGGAGCTCAGCCCGTACGACCTCACCCGCGGCCGCATCGTCTTCCGTTACCGCTAAACACCGACAGCATCGACGAGACAGCGAAGGCACATGAAGGTTCAGCCGAGCGTCAAGAAGATCTGTGACAAGTGCAAGGTGATCCGCCGCAACGGTCGGGTCATGGTCATCTGCGAGAACCTGCGCCACAAGCAGCGCCAGGGCTGATCGCAGGGGTCCACACCCCAGCACGAAGCACAGCACTTCGAGCACACGCACAAGTGAAGAAGCACGCAGCACCCGTCCCCCGCGACACCGGCGCAAGCCACTGACGAGCGGGACGTCACCCGTGGCCCGGAGGCCGCGGATCGGAGCCTGATCCGAGCCGGTGCTGCACCAGACCTCCGGATGATTCGAAAAGGAACCATCACCAGATGGCACGTCTTGTTGGAGTGGACCTCCCGCGCGAGAAGCGCGTCGAGGTCGCACTGACCTACATCTTCGGAGTCGGTCGCACGAGCGCCCAGAAGGCCCTCGCCGCCACCGGCGTCAGCCCCGACACCCGCGTCAAGGACCTCGTCGACGAGGACCTGGTCAAGCTCCGCGACTGGATCGAGGAGAACCTCAAGGTCGAGGGTGACCTCCGCCGTGAGGTCGCCGCCGACATCCGCCGCAAGGTCGAGATCGGGTCCTACGAGGGGCTGCGTCACCGTCGTGGCCTCCCGGTTCGCGGTCAGCGGACCAAGACCAACGCGCGCACCCGCAAGGGTCCCAAGCGCACCGTCGCCGGCAAGAAGAAGGCCGGTAAGTGATCCTGGCGTCCGCGCCGATCGCTCACTGACTTCGACTGCATCCGAAGAACTCGTAGGAGAGAGAACACATGCCTCCCAAGGGCCGTATGGCTGCCGGCGCCAAGAAGGTGCGCCGCAAGGAGAAGAAGAACGTCGCCGTGGGCCAGGCCCACATCAAGAGCACGTTCAACAACACGATCATCTCGATCACCGACCCCACCGGGGCCGTCATTTCCTGGGCCTCCGCCGGCCAGGTCGGCTTCAAGGGTTCGCGCAAGTCCACCCCGTTCGCAGCGCAGACCGCTGCCGAGGCCGCCGCGCGTCGCGCGATGGAGCACGGCATGAAGAAGGTCGACGTCTTCGTCAAGGGCCCGGGTTCCGGTCGTGAGACCGCGATCCGCTCCCTGACCGCTGCCGGCCTCGAGGTCGGCACGATCCAGGACGTCAGCCCGTCGCCGCACAACGGTGTCCGCCCGCCCAAGCGCCGTCGCGTCTGAGCGCACGACCAGACTTCGCGAAAGAGAGTTAGACAGACATGGCCCGTTACACCGGACCCATCACGAAGAAGTCCCGTCGCCTCAAGACCGACCTCGTCGGTGGCGACAAGAACTTCGACCTGCGTCCCTTCCCGCCCGGGCAGCACGGCCGTCGCCGGAGCCAGGAGAAGGAGTACCTCACCCAGCTGCAGGAGAAGCAGAAGGCTCGCTTCACCTACGGCGTCATGGAGAAGCAGTTCCGTCGCTACTACAAGGAAGCGGCCAACCGCCCCGGCAAGACCGGTGAGAACCTCCTGACGATCCTCGAGTCCCGTCTCGACAACGTCGTCTACCGTGCCGGCCTCGCCCGCACCCGTCGCATGGCCCGCCAGCTGGTCACGCACGGCCACTTCGAGGTCAACGGCGTGCGCGTCGACGTCCCGTCCTACCGAGTCGAGCCGTACGACATCATCACCTGGCGCAAGCAGTCCACGGAGACCTTCCCGTGGAAGCTCGCCCAGGAGACCTTCGGCGACCGCACCCCGCCGGCGTGGATGCAGGTCGTCCCGGGGTCGCTGCAGATCCTCATCCACCAGCTCCCGGTCCGGGCGCAGATCGACATCCCGCTCACCGAGCAGCTGATCGTCGAGCTCTACTCCAAGAACTGATTGGGCTTCGCCCAACCGGTTCTCGGATCCACAAGAACTGACCCATCGGTTGGTATGCCGCCCGCTCACCCGAGCGGGCGGCATACGCACCGATCGGCGCGGCCCACGGACAGAGGTGTGCCGCGCGGCCGGGTTCGCACCCCGGCATACGTGACCGTCATATAGCGGGTGGTCACGGGAAGGAAATGACCAGTGCTCATCGCCCAGCGCCCGGTGCTCTCCGAGGAGAGCGTCAACGAGTTCCGCAGCCGCTTCGTCATCGAGCCGCTCGAGCCCGGCTTCGGCTACACCCTCGGCAACTCCCTGCGCCGCACCCTGCTCTCGAGCATCCCCGGTGCCGCGGTCACCAGCATCCGCGTCGACGGTGTCCTCCACGAGTTCTCCACGATCCCCGGGGTCAAGGAGGACGTCACCGAGATCATCCTCAACATCAAGGACCTCGTCGTCTCCTCCGAGATGGACGAGCCGGTCGTCATGTACCTGCGCAAGCAGGGTGCGGGAGCCGTCACCGCCGCGGACATCGCGCCGCCGGCCGGGGTCGAGATCCACAACGCCGACCTGCACATCGCGACCCTCAACGACAAGGGCAGCCTCGAGATGGAGCTGACCGTCGAGCGCGGTCGCGGCTACGTCTCGGCGCAGCAGAACAAGACCGGCAACGAGGAGATCGGCCGGATTCCGGTCGACTCGATCTACTCCCCGGTCCTGGCCGTGACCTACAAGGTCGAGGCGACCCGTGTCGAGCAGCGCACCGACTTCGACCGCCTCATCGTCGACGTGGAGACCAAGAAGTCGATGGCTCCGCGTGACGCGCTGGCCTCGGCCGGCAAGACCCTCGTCGAGCTCTTCGGCCTGGCCCGTGAGCTCAATGTCGAGGCCGAGGGCATCGACATGGGCCCGAGCCCGTCCGACGCCGCGCTGGCCCAGGACCTGGCCCTGCCGATCGAGGACCTCGACCTGACCGTCCGGTCCTACAACTGCCTCAAGCGTGAGGGCATCCACACCGTCGGTGAGCTCGTCTCGCGCAGCGAGGCCGACCTGCTCGACATCCGCAACTTCGGTGCGAAGTCGATCGACGAGGTCAAGGCCAAGCTCGTCGGCATGGGCCTGCAGCTCAAGGACAGCCCGCCCGGATTCGACCCGTCCGCCATCGGTGGCTACGACGACTTCCACTTCGGTGGCGACGACGACGACCTGTCCTTCGCCGAGGACGAGCAGCTCTGACCTGCGCTGGCCACGCCGCCGCAGCCCTTTGATCCCAAGGAGTAAGCAATGCCCACCCCCACCAAGGGTCCCCGCCTCGGAGGCGGTCCGGCGCACGAGCGCCTGATCCTCGCCAACCTCGCGACCTCGCTGTTCGAGCACGACTCGATCACGACGACGGAGGCCAAGGCCAAGCGCCTTCGCCCGCTCGCCGAGCGCCTCGTCACCTTCGCCAAGCGTGGTGACCTCCACGCCCGTCGCCGCGTCATGACCGTCGTGCGCGACAAGGGCGTCGTCCACCGCCTCTTCGTCGAGATCGCGCCGGACATGGCCGACCGCCAGGGCGGCTACACCCGCATCACCAAGATCGGTGCCCGCAAGGGCGACAACGCCCCCATGGCGGTCATCGAGCTCGTCCGAGAGCCGGTCGCCAAGAAGGCCGTCGTCAAGTCGGGCCCCAGCTCTGCTGGGGAGGCCGCCGCGGCCACCAAGCGCGCATCCAAGGACGCCGAGAAGGCCAAGGCCGCCGAGGTGACCGAGGCCGAGGAGCTGACCCTCGACGACAACGCCACGGACGAGGCGGCTGCGGCTCCCGCGGGCCTGGTCGAGCTCCCCGAGGGCGCCGTCGCCACCACCGAGGACGGCACCGCCCCCGAGGGCCACGACGTCAAGGGCAACGCGGACAGCGGGCTCTACCACGTCCCCGGCTCGCAGTGGTACGACGCGACCGAGGCCGAGTTCTGGTTCGCCTCCGCCGAGGACGCGGAGAAGGCCGGCTTCAAGCCCGCCGGTGGCGCCGCCAAGCAGAAGGTCGAGGACGACGAGGCCTGAGCCTCATCCCCTGTCGAATCGGGCCGCTCTCCCACGTGGAGAGCGGCCCTTTTCACTCTTCCCGCAGGGCGTGGTGGAGGGCACGGCGCGCCGCTTGAGCGCGCGCGATGACCTCCCAGGGCTCGTCCTCGTCGAAGACGTCGAGGTCGCCCTCGACGGCCCCGGCGGTCAGGAGGAGGTCGCGGTCCTCGAGCCATTCGCCCTTGAGGTATGCCGTGAGGCGCGCCTCGCGCTCGATCACCTCCTCCACCCACGCCCGCATCCGGGCGAGGCGGTCGGTGTCGGCGCGGAGCTGGTCGAGCAGTCCTTGAGCCGCGCCTCCACGGGCAGCCGCGCCGTCGTCATCGACCTCAGGCTCGGGTTCGTCATCGAGCTCGGTCTCGACGTCGTTGACGGCATCGGTCACGGTCGGGCCTCGTCATCCTCGTCGGTGTCCTGGAAGGACCGGGCGACCGCAAGCAGGAGGCGACGCATGAGCGCGTCGTGCTCGGCCAGCACCTCATAGATGGCGTCCTCGTTCAGCGCCTCCGGGGTGACTGCCCCGCCGGCGGCGGCGAGGACCTCGTCGCGATCCTCCAGCCACTGGTCCTGGTAGTAGCCGCCCAGCCCCTCGGCCCGCTCGACGGCTCGTGGCAGGAACGCCAGGAAATCCTTCACCCGAGCGCAGTCGGCGCGCACCTCCTCGAGCTGGCGCTGCGCGCGATCGGCGTTGGCGGTGGCGGTGTCGAGGGAAGTCACAAGGGCAACCTAGCGGCCCGGGCATCACGCCGGTCGACCACGGTGCCCGAAATGCCGTGCAAGCGGGACGAGGCCGAGCACCGCGACCATCGGCACGGCATACCCGATCCGCAGGTTGCCGGACCCGATCGCGCCTGTGAGGACCGAGCCGAGGAGGGCGCCGACGTAGTTGAACTGGTTGAACCGGGCGATCACGGCGTCGACGCGCCGCTGTCGGGCGGCAGGGTCCGCGCCGCCTCCGGCGATCCGGGCCGCCGCCGAGAAGGACAGGGGCGCCACCACGGCCATGCCGAGTCCGACGACGAAGAAGCCGGCCACGGCCACCGGCCAGGTCGGGGCGAAGACCACCACGGCCAACCCGACCGCGCCCAGGACAGCACCACCGCGGATCATGGTCGCCGCACCGTACCTCGCCGTGGCCGCATCGCCCACGAGGCGAGCGAGCAGGGTGGCCACGAGGTAGGGCATGGTCGCCAGGGTGTAAAGGGAGGCGCTCGTCGCCGGCGCGGCGAAGACCTTCTCGCTGGCCAGGTACAAGGGGCCCCACGCGGTCGTGGCCGTGTCGACCATGTAGAAGAGGATCAGGCCGATCCCGACCATGACGATCGGCCGCCAGGGAACGCCCAGCCTGGTGGTGTCGGCGTCCGGGATGGCTGCGTCCCGTGGGAAGTAGGGCGCCGCGGTGGCCGCCAGCGGCAGCATGGCCAGCGCCGCGGCCCCAACCCATCCCACCGCATCCGCGGTGAGGAGCGCGATGACCGTGGCGAGCAGGCCGCCAAGGGTCCACGCGCCGTGGAAGGAGGGCAGCACGGGCCGACCCACGTGGTGCTCCAGGGTGACGGCCTGCATGTTGGCCGCGGCGTCCACACCGCCGACGCCCAGGCCGTAGATGGCCAGGCCGGTGACGAAGACGGCGAACGACCCGGACCCTCGCACCGACCAGCCCATGACCACGGTGCCGACCGCGAGCAGGATCAGTCCGGCGCGCAATCCCCGGGCCGAGCTGGCGGTGCGGGCGATGCGCTCGGCTCCGACCGACCCGACGCCCGCCAGCAGGACCATCATGAGCATCAGGCCGGCGAGGCTGAGCTCGCTGAGGTCGAGGGCCTGCGAGAGCACCGGCAACCGGGTCGTCAGCGAGATGAACAGCAGACCCTGCACCAGGAAGGCTGCGGCAATGGCGAGGCGGTGGCGGGGCAGGTTGGCGGTCATCGCCGCACATCCTGCCCTCGATAGGGTGCTCCTCGTGCGGATTCGACTCGATTGCGCCTACGACGGCACCGACTTCTCCGGGTGGGCCGCGCAGCCTGGTCGTCGCACTGTCGAGGGGGAGCTGTCGGCCGCGCTCACCACGGTCCTGCGTGCGCCGGAGCCCGTGAGCCTCACCGTGGCGGGGCGCACCGATGCCGGCGTCCACGCGCGGGGGCAGGTCGCGCACGTGGACATCGATCCGAACCTGTATGCCGTCGTGCCGGGTCGCTCGGACCGCTCACCCGAGGCGGCCCTGGCCGCCCGACTGCGGGGCGTGCTGCCTCCGGATCTCGTCCTGCGCGCGGTCTCGGTCGCTCCTGCAGGGTTCGACGCGCGCTTCTCGGCGATCTGGAGGCTCTATCGCTATCGGCTGTGTGATGAGCCTGGGGCGCTGGACCCGTTGCGGCGCAGGGACACCGTTCTTGTTCGAGGGCGTCTGGACGTGTCGCGGATGAACGAGGCCGCCGCAATGTTGCTGGGACTCAACGACTTTGCGCCCTTCTGCAAGAGGCGGGAGGGGGCGACCACGATCAGGACGCTCACGGCATACGAATGGACGCGACTGCCTGACGGGACGGTCGAGGGGACGGTCGTCGCGGACGCCTTCTGCCACAGCATGGTTCGTGCACTGGTGGGGTGCGTCGTGCCGGTGGGTGAGGGTCGCGTGCAGCCCGACTTCGCGGGCGAGGTCCTTCGAGGTGGGGTGCGTGATCCCCGGGTCAAGGTGATGCCGGCCCACGGCCTTAGCCTGGAAGAGGTCGGCTACCCACCTGACGCCGAGCTCGCCGCGCGCGCCGATCAGGCTCGTGCCACCCGCTCACTGCCGGTGGCAGAAGGGACCTGATGGGTGGTCCGGCCTGCAGTCGATCAAGGAAGCGCGTGCTGACCTGATGCGCACGATCGAGGTCTGCTTCGGCGATCGCGTCGATCTGGTGGAGCGCATGGCCCGTCTGGACGATGAGCCCCCCCGGTGTGGGGTCGCCGCTGTGGGAGTCACCGCCCTTCATCGGCCCTGCCGTTGATGATCCAGACGTGATTCGTGCTGCGCAGGAACTGAGGAGGTCGCTGGGCCATCAGGAGTACGCCAAGGCCCTTGGCTCCCATCCGCCCACGCACGCGGTCAGTTCGAGGGCCGAGCGTGGCTCCACATGGGCGTGCTGATCCTCGTCGGGGGCGTCCTCCTCACCATCAGTGCCGTCGAGAAGTGGGGCCCACTCGCCATCCTTGCCGGGTTCGTGCCGGCCGGGTTGCTTGTCCTCCTGGGCTGCCGCATCTGTGAGGCGGGTGGGAAAGCGGTTGGTGAGCGGACGGCATACGGCTGAGAATGTTTCCTCGTGGGTCACCTCGACGTCAACGGCATCGGCTTCTCCCTCCCGGACGGGCGGGTGCTGCTGCGTGACGTCCACCTCCGGGTGGGAGAGGGGTCCAAGGTCGCCCTCATCGGGCCCAATGGCACCGGCAAGACGACCCTGACGCGCATCATTGCCGGTGACCTCGCGCCGCACGAAGGGGCGGTCACGCGCAGCGGTGGGCTCGCCGTGATGCGGCAGTTCATCGGCAAGGTCCGCGACGACTCCACCGTCCGGGACCTGCTGCTGTCGGTGGCGCCCGAGCCGATCCGGTTGGCCGGGGCCGAGATCGAGCGCACCGAGCTCGCGATGATGGAGCGCGACGAGGAGGCCGACCAGCTGGCCTACGCCCAGGCCCTCTCGGACTGGGCCGACGTCGGTGGCTACGACTGGGAGACGCACGCCGACGTGTGCACGGTCGCAGCCCTGGGCATGCCCTTCGAGAAGGCCCAATGGCGGCGGGTCACCACCCTCTCCGGGGGTGAGCAGAAGCGGGTCGTGCTCGAGTCACTCCTGCGCGGCCCGGAGGAGGTGCTCCTCCTCGACGAGCCCGACAACTATCTCGACGTGCCCGCCAAGCGCTGGCTCGAGGACTCGCTGAACGCCAGCCCCAAGACAGTGCTCTTCATCAGCCATGACCGCGAGCTGCTCGACCAGGTGGCCACGCGCATCGCCACGCTCGAGCCGAGCGCGGCGGGCAACTCGATCTGGGTGCACCCGGGCCGCTTCTCGACCTACGAGCAGGCGCGGATCGAGCGCAACGACCGACTCGACGAGCAGCGTCGCCGCTGGGACGAGGAGCACGTCAAGCTCAAGGAGCTCGTCGTCGCGATGCGCACCAAGGCCAAGTTCAACGACGGCATGGCCTCCCGTCTCCAGGCCGCCGAGACGCGGCTGGCGAAGTTCGTCGAGGCGGGGCCGCCCGAGGCGGTGCCGCTGCGGCAGAACGTCCGGATGCGCCTGACCGGGGGTCGCACGGCCAAGCGCGCGGTGATCTGCGAGGGGCTCGAGCTGCGCACCGGGGCCGAGGGCGAGGCCGAGCTCATGCGCCCGTTCGACGCCGAGATCTGGTTCGGGGAGCGCGTCGGGATCCTGGGCTCGAATGGCTCGGGCAAGTCGCACTTCCTCCGGCTGCTGGCCGCCGGTGGCTCCGACCCCGATGTCGAGCACCGGCCGGTCGGCGACATCCAGCCAACTCCGGTGCATCACAACGGAGTTGCCCGCCTGGGCTCGCGCGTGCGACCCGGGTGGTTCGCCCAGACCCACGACACTCCGAGCCTGCACGGCCGGACCCTGCTCGAGATCCTGCACCGCGGCGATGACCACCGGACCGGGATGCCGAGGGACCTCGCCGCCCGTGCCCTCGATCGCTACGGCCTGGCCAAGGCGTCGGAGCAGGTGTTCGAGTCCCTGTCGGGGGGACAGCAGGCCCGGCTCCAGATCCTGTTGCTGGAGCTCTCGGGAGCCACACTGCTGCTCCTCGACGAACCCACCGACAACCTCGACCTGCACTCGGCCGAGGCCCTTGAGGATGCGCTCGCCGCCTTCGAGGGCACGGTGCTTGCGGTGACCCACGACCGGTGGTTCGCGCGCGGCTTCGACCGCTTCCTCGTCTTCGCCTCCGACGGCCGGGTCATCGCCAGCGACGAGCCCCTCTGGGACGAGGCCCGGGTGGCTCGTCATCGCTGACATGCCAGAAGTGATGGTATTTTTCTGCCATGAGGACGACAATCGACGCGGCGGGGCGGATCGTCGTGCCCAAGGCGTTGCGCGTGGCCATGGGATTCCAGCCCGGGCAGCAGGTCGACATCGTCTTCAGTGACAGTCGGCTCGAAGTGGAGATTGCACCCTTGGATGCGATGGTGACCACGGACTCCGGCTGGCCGGTCATCACGCCCGTCGACCCCCCGGAGCCACTGACAGACGACATCGTGCGCGAGGCCATCGAGGCCACCCGCCGGTGAGTGAGGTCCTCACGGCGGACACCAGCCTGATCATCGCCGCGGTCTCGTCGTGGCACCCGCGTCACGACGACGCCAGGGGGGTGGCCAGGCGCATCACGCATCTCCCCGACCACTGCCTGATCGAGGCCTACAGCGTGCTCACCCGGCTGCCCGCTCCGCACCGACTGTCGCCGGCTGTGGCTGGCGCGGCCGTCGCGGCGCTGCCCGTGGAGTTGGTTGGACTGCCACTGCCGGCACGCGTGTCCTTGGTCAAGAGGCTTTCGGACGCCGGTGTGCGGGGAGGGGCTGTCTATGACGGCCTCGTCGCCGAAACCGCCCGTCATCACGGACTCACCCTGGTGACGCTCGACGTCCGAGCTCGCTCCACCTACGAGGCCATCGGCGCGGACTGGCGCGCGCTCTAGGTAAAGGCTTGTCAAAATCTGTCGGCCCACCCCCCATGTAAAGCGTTTTCGCACCTAGCGTCCATGTCGAGACCCCTCGCCCCCAGGAGACGCCGATGTCCCGTCGCCCGTATACCGTGATCGCCGCCCTCGCCTTGGCTGCCGCCCCGCTCGTGGTCGCCGCCACTCCGGCGGCCGCTGCCCCGACGAGCGTGACACTCGTCGGCTCGCTCCAGAGCGAGGCCGGGTGCGACGCCGACTGGGACCCGGCCTGCGCGGCGACCCACCTGACGAAGACGGGCACTACGTGGAGTGGCACCTACGCGCTGCCCGGCGGCTCCTACGAGTTCAAGGTCGTGATCAACGACTCGTGGGTCGAGAACTACGGGGCCGGCGGCGCCGCCGACGGGCCCAACATCCCGCTCTTCCTCGGTGGACCGGCCACCCTCGCCTTCAGCTACGACGAGGTGACCCACGCGATCTCGTTCACCCCGCTGGGACTGGCCGGTGGCACGACGCCGGCGGACACGGCATACGCCAAGGACAGCCTGCGCAGCCCGCTGACGCGCGAGAACTTCTACTTCGTCATGGCCGACCGCTTCGCCAACGGCTCCACCGCCAACGACAACGGTGGGCTCACCGGCGGTCCGCTCACGACCGGGTTCGACCCGACGAACAAGGGCTTCTACCACGGCGGTGACCTGCAGGGCCTGACGAGCAAGCTCGACTACATCAAGGGCATGGGCACGACCGCCATCTGGCTCACCCCGAGCTTCAAGAACAAGCCGGTGCAAGGGGGCCCCGGGCAGGAGAGCGCCGGCTACCACGGCTACTGGATCACCGACTTCACCCAGATCGACCCGCACCTGGGCACCAACGCCGACATGAAGGCGCTCATCGACGCGGCGCACGCCAAGGGCATGAAGGTCTTCTTCGACATCATCACCAACCACACGGCGGACGTCATCGACTACCGCGAGGGCAGTTACAGCTACCGCACGAAGAAGAACTACCCCTACAAGGACGCGACCGGCACCGCGTTCGACGACCGCGACTACGTGAACCAGGCCTTCCCCGCGATGGACCCGGCGACCTCCTTCCCCTACACCCCGTTCGTCCACGCGGGCGAGGAGCAGGTCAAGGTCCCGGGGTGGCTCAACGACCCGCTGATGTACCACAACCGCGGGGACTCCACCTTCGCCGGCGAGTCCTCGACCTATGGCGACTTCGTCGGCCTGGACGACCTGTTCACCGAGCGGCCCGAGGTCGTCGAGGGCATGGGCGAGATCTACAAGACGTGGGTCGACTTCGGCATCGACGGCTTCCGCATCGACACCGTCAAGCACGTGAACCTCGAGTTCTGGCAGAAGTTCATCCCCGACATCCTCGGCGAGGCCAAGGCGATCAGAAACGACGACTTCTTCGCCTTCGGAGAGGTCTACGACGGCAACCCCGAAGTGATGTCCACCTACACCACGGCCGGCAAGCTCCAGGCCACCCTCGACTTCGGCTTCCAGCAGCAGGGCATCGACTTCGCCAAGGGCAAGCCGGCCAACGTGCTCGCCGACTTCTTCGGCAAGGACGACTGGTACACCGACGCCGACTCCAACGCCTACCAGCTCCCGACCTTCCTCGGGAACCACGACATGGGGCGTGCCGCGATGTTCCTCCAGGACGCGGCGGCCGACGACGCCGACCTCATGGCGCGCGTGAAGTTCGCCAACGCCCTCATGTTCACCATGCGTGGCAACCCGGTGACCTACTACGGCGACGAGCAGGGCTTCATCGGCACCGGTGGCGACCAGCTGGCCCGACAGGACATGTTCGCCAGCCAGGTGCAGGTCTACAACGCCGAGAAGGTCCTCGGCGGCCCGAGCGGGTCGATGGACCGCTACAACACGAGCGCGCCGCTCTACACCTGGCTGCGCGACCTGGCGAAGGTGCGGGCCAAGTACCCCGCCCTCGCCGACGGCGCCCAGGTCAACCGGTATGCCGCGCAGGGCGCTGGCATCTTCGCCGTCTCCCGCTACGACCGGGACGCCAAGGTCGAGTACGTCGTCGCCGCCAACAATGCGACGACGCCACAGAGCGCCACCTTCCCGACGTGGACCGCGGGCAAGGGTGCGGTCTTCACGCCCGTCATGGGCACCGGCACCGCGGTCAAGCCGGCGGCGGACGGCAAGGTCACCGTGACCGTGCCGCCGCTGACGGTCAGCGTGTGGCGCGCGAACAAGGCTGTGGCGACCGGCTCCTCGGCCCCCACGGTCACGCTCAAGCTCGGCGCCGGCTCGTCGGTCGCCGGTCGGGCCGAGATCGCGGCCGACGTCAGCACGCCGACCTTCGCCCAGACGACCTTCCTCGTGCGGCCGGTGGGCACCACCGAGTGGCAGGTCATCGGCACCGACGACAACGCGCCCTTCCGCGTCTTCCACGACGTCTCCGGTATGCCGTTGGGCTCGGTCCTCGAGTACCGCGCCGTCACCAAGGACGCCGCCGGGCGCGTTGCGGCGACGGGCTCGTGGGCCGTGGTCGGCAAGGCCCAGGGACCGGCGGTCGAGGCGCCCTTGGGTGACCCCGTTCCCCAGCCCTCGGCCGTGTCGGTGCCGGGCACCCACAACTCCGAGATGGGCTGCCCGGTGGGGCTCGGCGTGAGCGGGGACTGGGCCCCGGACTGCGAGCAGGCCCAGCTCTCCGTGGATGCCAAGGACCAGATCTGGAAGAAGTCCTTCACCCTGCCGCCGGGCAGCTACGGCTACAAGTACGCCCTCGACAAGTCCTGGACGACGAACTACGGCGCCAAGGGCGAGTTCAACGGCGGCAACATCGACTACGAGACGACGACGGGGGCGGTGAGCTTCTACTTCGACGCGGCCACCCACTACGGCACCTCGGATGCCGAGGGCCCGATCATCACCGCGCCCGGGTCCTTCCAGAGCAAGCTCGGCTGCCCGGATGACTGGGACCCGTCGTGCATGCGGCCCTGGCTCCAGGACCCCGACGGAGACGGGGTCTACACGTGGGCGACCAAGTTGATCCCCGCGGGCACGTGGGAGTTCAAGGTGGCGCACGGCCTGAGCTGGGCCGAGAGCTATGGCGAGGGTGGGGGCAACATCGTCCTCACCGTCCCGGCGGCGGGCGCGACGACGACCTTCGCCTACGACTCGGCCACCCACGTCACGACCGTCTCCAGCCGCTAGTCGCACCCCCCCTGGGGGTCAGTTGGCGATGGTGACGTCGATGCCCGAGAGGGTGGCGCGGAAGCCCGTGTCGATGACACGCACCTCGGTCAGGCGCATGCCCTCCGGCACGCCCTGCACGGGCTGACGGATCGTCACGAGCGCGCGCGCCGCGGCCGAGGCGACCGAGTCCAGCCAGTCGGGCCCCCGGAGGTCGATCGTCCGGGGCTCGATGACGAGCAGGCCGCCCTCGGCCCGGACGATGCCGGCGGCGCGGACCGGGATGTCCTGGCCGAGCACGGTCACGGTCCGGGAGAGGCCTGCCTCACCGGGCCCGGCGGCATACAGCTCGACCCCGGGCCCGACCTGCTGTGCGGCCGACGCCCAGGGCAGCGTGACCTCCAGGTCGAGGCGATCGGCCGTGATCCCCTTGTCGCTCACGGTGACCCCGGTGCCCCTGGCGACCACGTCCCGGAAGGTGCCGCCGTCGGTGAGCACCTCGCTGCTGCCCAGGTCGAGGGCGCCGAGCCAGGTCTGGCCCTGCTCCAGGCTCGTCGGCGCCGACGGCGTGGCGGTGGGCGAGGGCGACACGATTGTGGACGGCGAGGCTACGGGGTCCGCGTCGGTGCCCAGCGTGAGCAGCAGCACGCCGGCGCCGACGAGGGCCACGACGATCGTCGTGAACACGCCGAGCAGGAAGTTGCGCACGGTCCGCAGCCTCGCCCCGCTCAGCGGAAAGCCGGCACTCCCGTGAGGGCCTGACCGATGACGAGGGCGTGCATCTCGACGGTGCCCTCGTAGGTGAGGACCGACTCGAGGTTGTTGGCGTGCCGCATGACGGGGAACTCACCGCTGATGCCGTTGGCGCCGAGGATCGTCCGTGACGTGCGGCAGATCTCGATGGCCTTGGCGATGTTGTTGTACTTCCCGACCGAGACCTGCTCCGGGCGCAGACCCACCGAGTCCTTGAGGCGCCCCAGGTGGAGCGCGAGGAGCAGGCCGAGCTGGAGCTCGGTCGACATCGCCGCGAGCTTGCCCTGGGTGAGCTGGAAGGCGGCGAGCGGCTTGCCGAACTGGGTGCGCTCCACCGAGTAGCGGCGGGCCGACTCAAGGCACGTGCGTGCCGCGCCGAGTGCACCCCAGAGGATGCCGTAGCGCGCCTCGGACAGGCACGACAGCGGCCCCTTCAGGCCGGTGACCTCGGGGAAGACGGCGTCAGCGGGCAGGCGCACGCCGTCGAGGGTGAGCTCGGCGGTCACTGACGCCCGCAGCGAGAGCTTGTGCTTGATCTCGTGGGCCCCGAAGCCGGGTGTGTCGGTGGGGACGACGAAGCCCCGTATGCCGCGCCCGCCGGGCTCGTCCGTGGTGTTGGCCCAGACGACGGCGACGTCGGCGATCGAGCCGTTGGTGATCCACATCTTGCGGCCGGTGAGCACCCAGTCGTCGCCGTCCCGGCGTGCCCGCGTGGACATCGACGCCGGGTCCGAGCCGTGGTCGGGCTCGGTGAGCCCGAAGCACCCGACGACCTCTCCGGCGGCCATCCGCGGCAGCCACTGCTCCTTCTGCTCCTCGGAGCCGAACATGTGGATCGCGCCCATCGCCAGCGACCCCTGGACCGAGACGAGGGAGCGGATCCCCGAGTCGATCGCCTCGAGCTCGACGCAGGCCAGGCCGTAGTCGACCGACGACATGCCGGCGCACCCATAGCCCTCGAGGTGCATGCCGAGCAGTCCGTGGCGGCCGAACTCCGCGGCCAGCTCCCGCGCCGGCACGGTGCCCTCTTCGTACCACTGGGCGATGTCGGCGGCGCAGAGGTCGGCACTCACCTTGCGCACCATGGCGCGCACGTCCTTCTCCTCCTCGGAGAGCATCGCGTCGAGGTCGACGAGGTCGAGCGGGTCTGCGGAGGCCTTGCGCGGGGGAGCAGTCTTCACCCTCCGAGGCTACGCCTCTCCGCCCGGCGCGCAGGCAGGTATGCGGCGACACCGAGCGCGCTGAGCGCCCCGACGACGAGCATGGTCGTGGCGATCGAGGTCGCATCGGCGAGCCGGCCCGCGAGCGGGCTGGCGACGGCGAAGGCGAGGAAGGCGACCATCGAGTTCAGCGAGAGCACCGTCGATCGGTTGGCGGCACTGGCCTCGCGGTGCAGCAGGGCGCTGTGCGGGGGTCCGTTCATGCCGTGCATCGAGTAGGTGAAGAGATAGGCCGCGACCAGCCCGATCGGGCCGACGGCCAAGGACATGACGATGACGCCGAGCGCGTTGAGGCCGCGGCCGAGCATGGCCGCCCGAGCGACTCCGAGGCGCGCCGAGGCGCGGCCCGCGAGCCAGGTGCCGGCGGCGAAGATGCCCCAACCGGCCGCTGCGACCGGGCCGACGAGGGCGCCCGCCCGCTGAGCCGAACCCAGCAGCTCCTCGAGCCGCAGTGGCATGAGGGCCTCGAAGGCGATCATCCCGGTGGACCATGCGACCTCCGCCAGCAGCAGGCCGGCGATGACGGGGTTGCGCACCATCAGGCGCAGCCCGTCGCGGATCACCGCCGTGGACTGCCGGGCCGACGCGCGCACGGCGGCCGCTCGCGTGGCGGCGGGCTCGTGCCGTGGTGTCTCCCGCAGCCAGGCGGCGCTCGCGAGGAGGTGGACGACGCTGAGCGCGACGAAGGCCCACACGGCGACGTCGAGCGGGGGCTGGCTCCGGAACGGGTGCCACCAGATGAGGGCACCACTGAGGACGGCGCCGGCCGCCATCGCCAGTCCCAGGATCGTGCTCGAACGCGAGAGCTCCTGGTCGACGTCCTTGCCCGGCTCGACCTCGTGGACCGCGTCGACGAACCAGGCCTCCAGCGGACCGGAGTCCAGGGCCCGGAAGGCCCCCATGAGCGCGGCCGCGGCGACGAAGGCCCAGAAGGTGTGGGCGAGCGCATAGAGCAGGGCGGTCGCGACGTTGAGCACGGCCGCGACGAGGTAGACGGGGCGACGGCCGAAGGCGTCCGCGAACCCACTCGTGGGCAGCTCCAGCAGGAAGCAGACCACGCCCGAGACCGCCATGTAGGTCAGGGCCTGCGTGGTGCTCAGTCCTCGCGAGGTCGCGAGGAGGACGAAGATCCCGACCACGAAGCCGACCGGGAACCACCGGGTGAACGTGAGCAGGTAGAAGACCCGACGCGGGTCGACGGGGGTGGTGGCGGAGCTGGGGGAGGGGGCCGGACTCATCGGCGAGGCACCTGCTCCATGTCGACCGGGTAGGACGAGACGTAGACGGCCACCCGCTTGGCCTCCGGGTTGCCCTGGCCCACGCGGCGATAGCGCTGGATCACCTCGTCGATCTCTGCAGTCATGGCGGTCAGCTGCTCGGGGGTGGCCACGACCATGGTGTCGCCCATGCCCGCGGCGTCACCCCACGCGCGCGGCCAGGCCGGGCGCAGCTCCAGCCAGCGCCCGAACTTGCCGGCGAAGTGGCGCAGCCAGTCCCGCTCGAGCCACCCGAAGGCGGCCTCGGCGTCCTCGTCGCCCTCGAAGTCGCTCGGCTCGAAGACGGTGAAGTCCGCCGACGCCGCCCAGAACCGGCGCTTGCCGTCGCCCTCGCCGGTGTCGACGACGAGGCCGACCTCCGCGAGCTTGCGCAGGTGGTAGCTCGTGGCGCCCGAGTTCGTGCCGAGCACCCCGGCGAGGGCAGTCGCCGTCGAGGGGCCGCCATTGCGCAGCGCCCCCACGAGCCGGCTGCGCAGGGGGTGGGCCAGCACCTTGACCGAGTCCTGGTTCAGGCGAACGGAGGAAGGGGCGTCGCTCATGAATTGCACAATACCTTTGCACAATCCGTTTGCAAAACTATTGTGGGTATGCCGGGTGCTCACCCATTCCTGCAGGTCACCCGGGGTTTTCGCAGGCGCCGCCGGCGATTTGGGGCGAGTCGAGCACGCTCGTAGACTTGAGAAGTTGTGCCGTGCGCCCTCTGAAGGAAAGCGATCCGCAGGAACTCACCCGCGGATTCTCGCCTGCGGGGAGCACGCGGCATACGCCTCACCCACCCGCCTCACGCAAGGAACACCTCGTGAAGACCTACACCCCGAAGGCCGGCGACGCCGTCCGTCAGTGGCACGTCATCGACGCCACCGACGTCGTGCTCGGTCGCCTCGCCACCCAGGCTGCCGTGCTGCTGCGCGGCAAGCACAAGGCGACATTCGCCCCGCACGTCGACATGGGCGACTTCGTCATCATCATCAACGCCGAGAAGGTCGCCCTCACCGGCGCCAAGGCGGAGCAGAAGCGCGCCTACCGCCACTCCGGTTTCCCGGGTGGCCTCAAGAGCCGCACCTACGTCGAGATGCTCGACCAGTTCCCGGAGAAGGCCGTCGAGAAGGCCATCCGCGGCATGCTCCCCAAGACCACCCTCGGCCGCCAGCAGCTGACCAAGCTCAAGGTCTACCGCGGCGCCGAGCACCCCCACGCTGCCCAGCAGCCCAAGCCCTTCGAGATCAGCCAGGTGGCCCAGTGATGACCGACGTGACCATCGACACCGACTTCGGCACCGACGCCGACGACAACGAGATCACCTCCTACACCAGCGAGTCCGACACCAGCGTCGCCGCCGAGCCGGCCCGCCGCCCGTCCGCGTCCGCCCCGGGTGCCGCGACCGGTCGCCGCAAGCAGGCCGTCGCCCGCGTCCGCATCGTGCCGGGCACCGGCGAGTGGACCATCAACGGCCGCACCCTGGAGTCGTACTTCCCGAACAAGGTGCACCAGCAGATCGTCAACGAGCCGCTCAAGGTGCTCGAGCTCGACGGCGCCTACGACGTGCTGGTGCGCGTCCACGGCGGTGGCCCCTCCGGCCAGGCCGGTGCCGTCCGTCTCGGTGTCGCCCGCTCGCTCAACGGCGTCGACGAGGAGCTGAACCGCCCGGCGCTGAAGAAGGCCGGCTTCCTCACCCGTGACCCGCGCGTGCCCGAGCGCAAGAAGGCCGGTCTCAAGAAGGCCCGCAAGGCTCCGCAGTACAGCAAGCGTTGATCAAGCGCTGACCTGGCGCGGCATACCCGGTATGCCGTGGCCTGCCGACGGCGGCATCCTCACCACCGAGGGTGCCGCCGTCGCGCGTTGGCGGTAGGTTCGTGCGCGATTCATCTCTGGAAAGGCCCTCCTTCATGTCCCGACTCTTCGGCACCGATGGTGTCCGCGGCTTGGCCAATGTCGACATCACCGCCGAGCTGGCGCTGAACCTGTCGACCGCTGCCGCCCACGTCCTCGGGCGCGAGGCCCGCGCCGCAGGCCGCAAGCCCAAGGCCGTCGTGGGCCGCGACCCCCGGGCCTCGGGGGAGTTCCTCTCCGCCGCCGTCGTGGCGGGCCTGGCGTCGGCCGGAGTCGACGTTCACAACGTAGGCGTGCTGCCCACGCCGGCCGTGGCCTTCCTCACGGCGGACATGGATGCCCACTTCGGCGTCATGCTGTCCGCGTCGCACAACGCGATGCCGGACAACGGCATCAAGTTCTTCGCCGCCGGCGGGCACAAGCTCCCCGATGCCGTCGAGGACGAGATCGCGGCCCAGCTCGAGGCGGACTGGGAGCGTCCCGTGGGGGCCGAGGTCGGCCGCGTGCTGGAGAACCGCGCCGGGCAGGCCCGGTATGTCGCGCACCTGCTCTCCGCCCTGCCGAACCGGCTCGACGGGCTCACCGTCGTCCTCGACTGCGCACACGGTGCGGCCAGTGAGGTCTCCCCGGAGGTGTTCCGGCTCGCCGGTGCGGAGGTCTACGAGATCGGGGCCTCTCCGGACGGCCTCAACATCAACGACGGCTACGGCTCCACGCACCTGGATCGCCTGCAGGCGGCGGTGCTCGAGCGCGGCGCCGACCTCGGGATCGCCCACGACGGTGACGCGGACCGCTGCCTGGCCGTTGCCCACGACGGCTCGGTCATCGACGGGGACCAGATCATGGGCATCCTCGCCGTGGCCCTGAAGTCCCGCGGCGCCCTGGCCGACGACACGCTCGTGGCCACGGTGATGAGCAACCTCGGACTGCTCCAGGCGATGGAGCGCGAGGGCATCACCGTCCGCCAGACCGGCGTCGGCGACCGCTACGTCCTCGAGGACATGCGCGCCGGGTCCTACACCCTCGGCGGGGAGCAGTCCGGCCACGTCATCCTGCTCGAGCACGGCACGACCGGCGACGGCGTGCTCACCGGGCTCCTGCTGGCGGCGCGCGTGGCCGAGACCAGGACCCCGCTGCTCGAGCTCGGTCAGGTCATGACCCGGCTCCCGCAGGTGCTCATCAACGTCAAGGGCGTCGACAAGGCCCGGGTCGAGTCGGACGCCCCGCTGCAGGAGGCCGTGGCCGAGGCCGAGACGGAGCTCGCGGGCAACGGCCGCGTCCTGCTCCGCAAGTCGGGCACCGAGCCGCTCGTGCGCGTCATGGTCGAGGCCGGCACCGCCGAGCAGGCCCAGGCCGTCGCCGAGCGCCTGGTCGCGGTCGTCAAGGAACGCCTGACCCTCTCCTGACCTGACCTTCCCCCCCGATTCGAGGTAAAACCGCCCGGTTCAACCGGCGGTTTTACCTCGAATCAGCGGGGGAGAGGGGGGTGCTGAGGGGGGCGGGGTCAGGTGCTGCGGCCGATCTGGCCCACGTGGCCGGCTGTCAGGGTCGAGAGTCCCCGTCACCGTCAGCGTCCGGCACACTCTGGTGGCGGGCGGCGTGCGCCTCGTCCTCGGCGCCGATCTGGCCGACCTTGGTCGGGTTCAGCACGCGGTCGAGGAAGGTCTTGGTCCGCTGGTGCTGCGGGTTGCCGATGACCTGGTCGGGGGCGCCCTCCTCGACGATGTAGCCACCGTCCATGAAGATCACCCGGTCGGCGACATCGCGCGCGAAGGCCATCTCGTGGGTGACGACGAACATCGTCATGCCCTCGGAGGCCAGCTTGCGCATGACCGAGAGGACGTCGCCGACGAGCTCGGGGTCCAGGGCCGAGGTGGGCTCGTCGAAGAGCATGAGCTCGGGGTCCATCGACAGGGCGCGCGCGATGGCGACCCGCTGCTGCTGCCCACCGGAGAGCTGGCCGGGGTAGGCGCCCTCCTTGTCGGCGAGGCCGACGCGCAGCAGGTTCTCCCGGGCCTTGGCCTCGGCGTCGGACTTGGAGCGCTTGCGCACCACCATCTGCCCGATCGTGCAGTTCTCGAGCACGGTCAGGTGCGGGAAGAGGTTGAACTGCTGGAAGACCATGCCCATGTCGGCGCGGACCTTGTCGATGTCGCAGTCGGGGTCGGTGACCTCGACGCCCTCGACGAAGACATTGCCGCCGGTCGGCTGCTCGAGCAGGTTCAGGCAGCGCAGGAGGGTGGACTTGCCCGACCCCGACGGGCCGATGACGCAGATCACCTCCCCCCGGTGGATCTGCCCGGAGATGCCCTTGAGCACCTCGTTGTCACCGAAGGACTTCTTGAGGTCGACGACGTCGACGACGACCTCACGGTTGGCGAGCTGGCTGGCGCTCATGGTCAGCGCTCCTTCTTCTGGCGTGCCTCCATGCGGCGCACGATGATCGACAGCGGGAGGGTGATGAGCAGGTAGCAGAAGCCCGCGATCACGAGCGGGGTGAGGTTGGCGTTGGTGTTGGCCAGGTCCCGTCCGTACTTCGTGAGCTCGAACGCCGCGCCCGACAGGCCGAGGATGTAGGCGAGCGAGGAGTCCTTGACGAGGAGGATCAGCTCGTTGGTCAGGGGCGGGGTGACGATCCGGAACGCCTGCGGGAGGACGATCTTGCGCGTGGCGGTGCCGGCCGGCATACCGAGGGACCGGGCGGCCTCGATCTGGCCCTTGGGGACCGCCTGGATGCCGGCACGGATGGTCTCGGCCATGTATGCCGAGGCGACCAGTCCCAGCGCCAACCACACGGTGCCGTACGGGTCGAAGGGGATGAGCATCCCGGGGAAGGCCAGCGGCAGCAGCCCGAAGGCGATGAGGACGACGATGGCCGGCAGGCCGCGGAAGAACTCGATGTAGATCGTGGAGAGCCAGCGATAGGGCGCCACGGACGACAGCCGCATGAGGGCGAGGATGGTGCCGTTGACCAGGCCGAAGACGAAGGCGCCGATCGTGTAGACGATGGTGTTCTTCAGCGCGTTCGGGAGCCCCTGCTTCAGGGTCGCCTCGATCATGTCGGGACGGAAGAAGACCTTCTGGATCTGTGGCCAGTCCGCCACGAAGAGGATGACGAGGAGGACCGCCGCGAGGACGACGTACTGGATCATCCGCATCCGCTGCGCGCGTTTGCGCGGCGACATCCCGGTGCGGGCTGGTCGGTCAGCCGTCACGGTGCTCATCGGGGCTCCTTCGGTGGATCACGAGCGGGTGTTCATGCGCCGAGGCGGCGGAACGGACTGAACCGTACCGCCGCCTCGAGGTGGTGGAAAGGCTTGCGCCATCACTTGGGAGCGTCGACGCCGAACCACTTCTTGTAGATCTCGTTGTAGCTGCCGTCGGCCTTGGCGTCCTTGAGGACCTGGTTGGTCAGCTCGGCGAGGGCCGTGCCGTTGGCGTTGTCCTTCTGGAACATGAACCCGTACTGCTCGCCGGTGTTGAACTCCTTGACCACCTCGGTCGTCGGGTTCTCCTTGGCGTAGTCGAAGACGACACCGTTGTCGTTGACAGCAGCGTCCGCACGACCGGCAAGCACACCGGCGAGCTGGGTCGGCATGTCGTCGAAGACGACGACCTCGTAGCCGTTGGCGTCCTTGTTCTTGTTGCCGTACTCCTGACCCGTGGTGTCGGTCTGGACGGCGAGCTTCTTGCCCTTGAGGTCGGGCAGGTCCTTGATGCCGGAGTCCTTCTTGACCAGCAGCGCCTGGGTGGCCTCGAAGTACGGGTCGGAGAAGAGGATGGCTTCCTTGCGCTTGTCGTTGATCGTCGTCGCCGCGGCGCCGGCGTCGCACTTCTTGGCGGCGAAGACCGCACCCGAGGTGATCTGCGCGAAGTCGATGTCCACGATCTCCTGCTCGGCGCCGAGCTTCTTGGCGACCAGGTCCATCACGTCGACGTCGAAGCCGACGACCTTGCCCGAGTCGTCCTTGAACTGGAACGGCTTGTAGGACAGGTGGGTGCAGACCTGGAGCACGCCGGACTTGAGCAGCGTGGGCCCGCCGCCCGCGGCGGAGGTGGAGGCGTCGCCCGAGCTCGACGACGAGCCACAGGCGGTGAGGGCGAGAGCGGACAGGGCAGCGGCCGCCGTAAGGGCGACGCGCCGGCGTGAGGCGAAGGACACCGAACTACTCCTTTGGGTCATGAGTGGTGGGGCTACGGTCGCACCACACCAGAGTGAAGGCAATCACATCGCCGAGCACCCGACACCGGTCTGCCCAAATCGTGACCAAGCGGTGACCGCGGCCTCTCAGGATCGGGCGTGGTGCGCGGCGATGAGGCGGGCGTACTCCAGCCCGGAGTCCTTGACGGTCCGCTCCTGGGTGTCGTAGTCGACGTGGACGATCCCGAACCGCTTGTCGTAGCCGAAGGCCCACTCGAAGTTGTCCATGAGGGACCAGGCGAAGTACCCGCGGATGTCGGCCCCCAGCTCCATCGCCTCGGCGACCGCGGCCAGGTGGGAGTGCAGGTATGCCGTCCGGTCCGGGTCGTGGACCGCGCCGTCGTCGCTGACCACGTCGGGCCAGGCCGAGCCGTTCTCGGTGATGTAGACCGGGAGGACGCTCTCGCGCCAGCTGCGCAGCAGGATGTCGCGGTGGGCCGCCGGGTTCTGCTCCCAGCCCATGTCGGTGAGGGCCCCGGCGGCCGGCACCGGCTCCACGCCCTCGCACCCCGGCATACGGGTCGGGTTGGACTCGGGGTCTCCGGCGCGCACGCGGGTCGGGAAGTAGTTGTTGATCCCGAGGTTGTCCAGGGGCGCACTGATGGTCCGCAGGTCTCCGTCGTGGATCCACCTCGCCTCGCCGAGGTGGGCGACGTCCTCGAGCATCGTGTTGGGGTAGCTGCCGTGGAAGAGCGGGGAGAAGAAGATGCCGTTGAGGACGTTGTCGGCGCGACGGACGGCGTCGAGGTCGGCCTCGCTCGGCTCGTCCGGACCGATGACCTGGGTGGGGTTGAGCGTGATCGACACCTGCGCGGTGGTCCCCCGAGCAGCACAGCGCTCGCGGATGACCGGCACGGCGGTGCCATGGGCCAGCATGAGGTGGTGGGCGGCGATGAGGCCCTCGCGCTCGTCCTCGTGGCCCGGGGCGTGGTGGGCCAGGGAGTAGGACAGGATCGAGGAGCACCACGGCTCGTTGAGGGTGGTCCAGTGGCTCACCCGGTCGCCGAGGGCTTCGACGACGGCTCCGGAGTACTCCGCGAACCACTGGGCGACGTCACGGTTGAGCCAGCCGCCCCGGTCGTCGAGCACCTGGGGAAGGTCCCAGTGGTAGAGGGTGACGACGGGTCGAATGCCCTTCTCCAGCAGGCGATCCACCAGCTTGTCGTAGAAGCCGATGCCCTCGGGGTTGACCTTCCCCACGCCGGTGGGGATGACGCGCGGCCACGCGACGGAGAAGCGGTAGGCGTCCAGGCCCAGCTCGGCCATGAGGTCCACGTCGGAGGCCCAGCGGTGGTAGTGGTCGCATGCCGGGTCGCCGGTGTCCTTGTTGGCGACCTTGCCCTCGATGCCGCAGAAGGTGTCCCAGATCGAGGCCGAGCGCCCGCCCTCGGTCGTGGCGCCCTCGATCTGGAACGAGGCGGTCGCGGCGCCGAAGACGAAGTCCGCGGGGAAGGTCTGGAGGGTCTGCTCGGAGATGGCCATGGTTCACGCTATCGCCGCGGAACGACTCAGGTGGGGCCGATGTCCCCCAGCACCGTCACGAGGTGGGTTGCCCCGGTGGTCAGTTCGTACTGCGCCCCCACGATGGCCAGCGAGCCGTCGGCGATCCCCTGGGCAATGCGCGCGGAGCGCTCTGCGATGAGGGCGGTCGTGTGCCGCAGGTGCTCGCGGCCGATCTCGTCGGCACTGGTGAGCCCGGCACGATGTGCCGTGAGGATGCTCGGGGAGACTCGCTCGACCAGGTCGCGGAGGAAGCCGCCGGGGATGTCCCCGCTCTCCACGGCCTTCAGGGTCGCCGAGATCGCCCCACAGGAGGTGTGGGCGAGCACGACGATGAGCGGGATGTCGAGCACCTCGACGCCGAACTCGAGACTGCCCAGGACGCTCGGGTCGACCACGTGCCCGGCCGTGCGCACGACAAAGACGTCACCGAGTCCCTGGTCCACGACGATCTCGGCCGCCACGCGCGAGTCCGCGCAGCCGAAGAGGGCCGCGAACGGATGCTGGCCCTCCGCGACCCGCTCCCGGCTCTGGACGCTCTGGTGCGGATGCGCGCTCTCTCCGCGCTGGAAGCGCGCGTTGCCGGCAACGACCTCGGCCCACGCCTCGGCAGGGGTGCGTCGACGGTGGGGCGGTGGGGGCTGAAGCGTCCCCACGTCAGTCGGTGAGCGGATTGAGCAGACCGGTGTCGACGTCGTAGATGAAGCCGGCCACCTGGGCCCGCCCGGTGATGAGCGGGTGGCTGCGCACGGCGGCGACGTCGTGCCGCAGACCTTCCTTCTGGTCCTTGACCACGTGGAAGCCCTGCCAGGCCGCATTGGTGCCCGAGGAGGCGCTGATCCGGTCGCGCAGCTGCTGCTCGGTGCTGCTGGCCATCGCACACCGGGTGTGCGGGACCACGAGGATGCGCTCGACCCCGAGCAGGTGCACCGACAGGACGAGGGCCTCGAGGGCGTTGCTGGTGACGCGGCCACCGGGGTTGCGGAAGATCTTGGCGTCCCCGGGCTGGAGCCCGATCATGCCGAGCGGCTCGATGCGGGAGTCCATGCAGGTCACGACCGCGACGCCGGCGTGCGCGACGCCGTCGAAGCCGAGGATCGCGTTCGTCCTGGCGTACTCGCGGTTGGCGGCGAGCAGGTCCTCGAAGGCGGAGAGGTCGTCCATCAGGTCAGTCCTTGTCGCTTGGCGATGGTCATGGCCACCGGCTTGGTCACCTCGGCGAAGAAGTCGTTGCCCTTGTCGTCGACGACGATGAAGGCCGGGAAGTCCTCGACCTCGATCCTCCAGATCGCCTCCATCCCGAGCTCGGGGTACTCGATCACCTCGACGCTCTTGATGCAGTCCTGGGCCAGCCGGGCGGCGGGCCCTCCGATCGAGCCGAGGTAGAAGCCGCCGTGGGCCTCGCACGCGGCGGTCACCTGCTGGCTCCGGTTGCCCTTGGCGAGCATGACCATCGAGCCGCCCGCGGCCTGGAACTGTTCGACATAGGAGTCCATCCGACCGGCGGTCGTCGGCCCGAAGGAACCGGACGGCATACCCTCCGGCGTCTTGGCCGGGCCGGCGTAGTAGACCGGGTGGTTGCGAAGGTAGTCCGGCATCTCCTCGCCGGCGTCGAGGCGCTCACGGATCTTGGCGTGCGCGATGTCGCGGGCGACGACGAGCGGCCCGGTGAGGGACAGGCGGGTCTTGACCGGGTGCTTGGTCAGCTCGGCGAGGATCTCTGGCATCGGGCGGGTGAGGTCGATCGCCACGACGTCGGAGGCGTCGTCATCGTGGGTCAGGTCGTCGTGCGTGGTGTCGGGCAGGAAGCGGCCCGGGTCGGTCTCGAGCTGCTCGAGGAAGACCCCCTCGGGCGTGATCTTGCCCAGGACCTGCCGGTCGGCGCTGCACGAGACCGCGATGGCCACGGGCAGGGAGGCGCCGTGGCGGGGCAGCCGGATGACCCGGACGTCATGGCAGAAGTACTTGCCGCCGAACTGGGCGCCGATCCCGAACTGGCGGGTCAGCTCGAGCACCTGCTCCTCGAGACCGCGGTCACGGAAGCCGTGTCCGGTGGCCGCGTCGCCGTGGTCGGGGAGGTCGTCGAGGTACTTGGCGCTCGCGTACTTCGCTGTCTTGAGGGCGAACTCGGCACTCGTGCCGCCGATGACGATGGCCAGGTGGTACGGCGGGCAGGCGGCCGTGCCGAGCCCCCGCAGCTTCTCGTCGAGGAAGGCGAGCATCGCTTTCTCGTTGAGGATCGCCTTGGTCTCCTGGAAGAGGTAGGACTTGTTGGCGCTGCCGCCCCCCTTGGCCATGAAGAGGAACTTGTATGCCGCCTCGTGGCCGGGCGCGGTGTCGGAGTACATCTCGATCTGGGCGGGGAGGTTGTTGCCGGTGTTCTTCTCCTCCCACATCGTCACCGGGGCCATCTGCGAGTAGCGCAGGTTGAGGCGGGTGTAGGCGTCGCGCACGCCCTCGCTGATCGGCCGCTCGTCGTCGCCCTCGGTGAGGACGTGCTGGCCGCGCTTGCCGACGACGATCGCCGTCCCGGTGTCCTGGCACATCGGCAGCACCCCACCGGCGGCGATGTTGGCGTTCTTGAGCAGGTCGAGGGCCACGAAGCGGTCGTTGTTGCTCGCCTCGGGGTCGGCCAGGATGTTCGCGAGCTGCTGCAGGTGCGCCGGCCGGAGGTAGTGCGCGATGTCGTGCATCGCCGTCTCGGTGAGCAGGCGCAGGGCCTCCGGGGCCACCTGGAGGAACTGACGGCCACCCGGGCCCTCGACCACGTCGACGCCCTCGGTGGTGAGCAGCCGCCACGGGGTGTCCGCGGCGCCATTGCCCCCGGCTCCGGGCAAGAGGTGTTCGAAGGGGACGTCGGCCATGGTCAGCCTTCCAGCTCGTCGCGGGTGGGGGAGTAGGCGCCGGCATGCCGCACGGTGACGCCACTGGTCATCAGGGCTCGCGTGATGGCGGGCTCGAGGTCGGCCTCGGTGGCCTCGGCGAGGGCGGCGCGGGCTGCGGCCGAGCCGGCCAGGCCGGTGTCGAGCAGCCCGGAGATCAGGCCGGCCATGAAGGAGTCGCCGGCGCCGACGGTGTCCACGACGAGACCGGGGTCGAGCACGCGAGCCTGCACACGGCATACGGTGCCGGTGGCCGGGACGCGGTAGGCGACGCCCTCGCCCCCCAGGGTCACCACGGTGAGGGCTGCCCCGAGGTCGGCCCAGTGCGCGAGGACCTCCTCGACGGTGCGGCCGGGATAGAGCAGCTCCAGGTCGTCGCTGCTGGCCTTGACGACGTCGGAGAGGCCCACGAGGTGCTCGACGACCGGACGGTAGTCCTCCGGGTCGCCCATGATCGAGGGGCGGATGTTGGGGTCGTAGGAGACCGTGACCTCGTCGTGCACCTCGGCGATGGTCCGGGCGACGGTCGCCGCCCCTGGAGCCACCGTGGCAGCGATGGACCCGGTGTGCACGTGACCGACCCCGCTGCGCACCGGGACCGGCGCGAGGTTCCAGTGCAGGTCGAAGACATAGGTGGCCGCGCCGCTCTCGTCGATGGTGGCATCGGCGACCGACGTGGGCTCGGCCGTCCGGCTCGTCGGCAGGACCTCCACCCCCTGGCCGCGGACGTGCTCGAGGCAGGCCCGACCGCGGTCGTCCCGGCCGAAGGTCGTGGCGAAGTCGGTGGAGTGGCCCAGTCGCGCCAGGCCGGTGGCCACATTGGCCGGAGAGCCTCCGACATGCTCGCTGACGGCACCGTCCGGGGTGCGGACGACGTCGATGAGCACCTCACCGATCACGAGTACTCGACTGGTCATGGCTGCCTGCTCTCCCGAGGCGCGTTGATGTCCTGATCCGACTCTAGTCAGAGTTGGCCTGCCCCGATTCGGTGACCGGCATCTGCGTCGGCGACGATGGTGCCGTGAGCGTGACCGAACCGACACCGCCCCCCGCGCGGAGCCGCTATGCGATGGGCTCGTTGCCCAACATGGCCCGCTCGCTCCTCGTGATCGCCGCCCTCATGGCCCTCGTCATCTTCATGGTGCCCAGGGTCAACTCCCTCTCGGGGCCACCGGTCGACATCCCGGCGACGGCGCAGCGGGTCGCCGCCGAGAGCGGCTGGCCGGTCGCCATCGCTGCCGGGCTCCCCTCGGGATGGAAGGCCACGAGCGCGCGCTATGTGCGCACGGGCGAGGGCGCGATGACCTGGCTCGCGGGGTACCAGGCACCCAGTGGCGACTACGCCTCGGTGGAGCAGACCCGTGACCCGTCGTCGACCTGGGTCGAGACCGAGGTGAACCGCGCCTCGGAGCAGGGCACGGTCGAGGTGGGCGGGCGCACCTGGACGAAGTACGTCCGCTCCTCCAAGACCCAGAACTCGCTCCTCCACCGCCCTCAGGCACCGGGCGAGCTGACGACCCTGGTCACCGGCACGGCCAGCTTCGAGGAGCTCGCCGTGCTCATCGAGCACCTGGAGCCGGTCAGTCCGTGAGCCGCGCCTGGGCGGCGTCGAGCCATGTGTTGCAGTGCTCGGCGAGCCGCTCGCCGCGCTCCCACAGGCTCATCGACTCCTCGAGCCCGACCTGCCCGCTCTCGAGCCGGGACACGATCGAGGCCAGCTCGTCGCGCGCCGCTTCATAGGGCAGGGCGGCGATGTCCTCCGGGATCGGGGTCGGATCAGCTGGCGTGGCCACGCAGGCAGCCTACGCGTCGGCGCCGACGACGCGGACGGCGAAGTCTCCGTGGGCGACGACGACGCGCAGCAGGTCGTCGACGTCGAGCGCCTCGGGGTCACGCACGAGCGTGCCGTCGGCCTCGGCCACGATCGCGTAGCCCCGGTCGAGCGTCGCCTGCGGTGAGAGGGCACGCGCGTGCCGGCGCAGGTGGGTGATGCCGTCGCGCTCACGGGCCAGGCGGGCCTCCACGCGGTGGTTGGCCCGGCCGCGCAGGCCCTGGACGACCTCGCGCTGCGCCCGGACGTAGGCCCCGGGGTCGGCCATGACCGGACGACTGCGCAGGTGGTGGAGCCGCTCGCGCTCGCGGTGGACGTGCGCGGTGAGGATGGTCCGGAGCCGCTCACGGGCGGTGCCGACGATGGCCGCCTGCTGTGCTGCGTCCGGCACGACGAGGGAGGCCGCGTCGGTCGGGGTCGAGGCACGGGCATCGGCGACGAGGTCGAGCAGGGGGGTGTCGACGTCGTGACCGATCGCCGAGACGACCGGGGTGGTGGCTGCGGAGACGGCGCGCAGCAGGGCTTCGTTGCTGAAGGGGAGGAGGTCCTCGATGCTGCCGCCACCGCGCGCGATGACGATGACGTCGACCTCGGGCTCCTCGTCGAGGCCGGCGAGGGCCGCGCACACCTCGGTGACGGCGGTCGGCCCCTGGACGGCCACCTCGCGCAGCGCGAACCGGGCGCTGGGCCACCGCCGCCGGGCGTTCTCCACGACGTCCCGCTCCGCGGCGCCGCCCCGGCCGGTGACGAGGCCGATCGTGCGGGGCAGGAAGGGCAGGGGGCGCTTGCGGTCGCGGTCGAAGAGGCCCTCGGCGGCGAGCGTGGTCCGCAGCTGCTCCAGCCGCGCGAGCAGCTCGCCGATCCCGACCGGCCGGATCTGGCGGGCGTCGAGCTGCAGGCTGCCGCCGCGGGGCCAGAAGACCGGCTTGACCTGGGTGACGACACGCGCGCCCGGCTGGAGGGGCGGCATGGCGTCGAGGGCGGTCGCCCGGATCGCGACCGAGAAGCTCATGTCCACGTCGGTGTCGCGGAGGGTGAGGTATGCCGTGCCGCTGCCCGGTCGGCGGGTGAGCTGGACGACCTGGCCCTCCACCCAGCAGACCGACATCTTGTCGACGTACTCCCCGACCTTCACCGAGAGCAGCCGCACCGGCCAGGGCTGCTCGGCGCTCGTCTCCGCCGCCCGCTGCGGCAGGACCGGACGAGGGGGTGGTGCGCTCACGCGCTCATGCTAGGGGTGCCCACCCACACGAGCAGTCGAAAGTGGACGAGGAGCCGCCCCCGGTGACCCGGGACGACTCCTCGTCTACTTTCGACTGTCTGGGAGACAGGGGGAAGGGGGTGCGGGTCAGGCGACGTCGCTGTGGTCGGCCGCGTCGCGCTCGGAGATCGAGCCCGAGATGTCGCGGTCGCGTCGGTCGACCCCGGTGACCAGGTGGAAGGTCGCGCCGGCGATGGCGGCACCGATGATCGGGGCCACCCAGAACAGCCACAGCTGCCCCGGAGCGCCGGCACCGTTGAAGAAGGCGACACCCATCGAGCGGGCCGGGTTGACCGAGGTGTTGCTGATCGGGATCGAGATGAGGTGGATCAGGGTCAGGCCCAGGCCGATCGCCAAGGGGGCGAAGCCGGAGGGCGCCTTGTCGTGGGTCGCCCCGAGGATGATGTAGAGGAAGAACGCGGTGAGCAGAACCTCGGCGCAGAACACCGCGGCCATCGAGTAGCCACCGGGGGAGTTCTCGGCGTAGCCATTGGCCGCCATGTGCCCGACCGGGTCGAAGCCGGCCTTGCCCCGGGCGATGCCCCACAGGGCCGCACCTGCCGCGAGGCCGCCGATGACCTGGGTGATGACGTAGGCCGGCACGTCCTTCCACTCGAAGCGCTTGGCGACGGCGACACCGATGGTGACGGCCGGGTTGAAGTGGGCGCCACTGATGTGGCCCACGGCGTACGCCATGGTGACCACCGTGAGGCCGAAGGCCAGCGCGACGCCCACGAAGCCGATGCCGAGGTGGACGCTCTGGCCGGCCACGAGGTTGGGGGCCATGAAGCCGGCCGCATAGATGGCGGAGCCGCAGCCGCCGAAGACGAGCCAGAAGGTGCCGAGGAACTCGGCGCCCAAGCGCTGGACCAGTGAAGGTGTGTACATGGGGCCATTGTGACGGGAGTGCCCGCCGCAACGCGCGTTGGACGCGCTGCGCAGGGGGTCCGGACCTCAGCAAATCGGTGGGCGGGCAGGGGCCACCTACGATGGGGACCATGAGCCACGCACTGTCAGGGACGTCCAAGCAGGTGCTGCTCGCGGCCCCTCGCGGCTACTGCGCCGGGGTCGATCGCGCGGTGGTGACGGTCGAGAAGGCCCTCGAGCTGTACGGGCCGCCGGTCTACGTCCGCAAGGAGATCGTCCACAACAAGCACGTCGTGACCACGCTGGAGAAGCGTGGCGCCATCTTCGTCGACGAGACGCACGAGGTGCCCGAGGGCGCCACGGTCATCTTCTCCGCGCATGGCGTGGCCCCCGTCGTGCACGAGGAAGCCGCCGCCCGGTCCCTGAAGACCATCGATGCCACCTGCCCCCTCGTGACCAAGGTGCACCGTGAGGCGGTCCGGTTCGCCGATGCAGACTTCGACATCCTGCTCATCGGCCACGAGGGCCACGAGGAGGTCGTGGGCACCTCGGGTGAGGCACCCGAGCACATCCACCTCGTCCAGGGCCCGGACGACGTGGACAACATCGAGGTCCGCGACCCGGACAAGGTGGTGTGGCTCTCGCAGACCACGCTGTCGGTCGACGAGACCATGGAGACGGTGCGCCGCCTGCGGGAGAAGTTCCCCAGCCTCCAGGACCCGCCCAGCGACGACATCTGCTACGCGACCCAGAATCGTCAGCTGGCCGTCAAGCAGATGGCGCCGGCCACCGACCTGATGATCGTCGTCGGGTCCCGCAACTCCTCGAACTCGGTCCGCCTCGTCGAGGTGGCCCTCGAGCACGGAGCCCGTGCCGGCCACCTCGTCGACTACGCCGCCGAGATCGACCCGGGCTGGCTCGACGGCGTGGAGACCGTCGGGGTGACCTCGGGCGCCTCGGTCCCCGAGATCCTCGTCCGGGAGGTGCTCGAGTTCCTCGCGGGGCGAGGCTTCACCGACGTCAAGCCGGTCGTGGCCGCCGAGGAATCCCTCATGTTCGCCCTGCCCAACGAGATCCGCCGCGACCTCAAGGCGGCCGGCCTGAGCGACAAGATGCGTCACGACGCCGCCTCGCTCGAGGACGCCGGCTCCCTCCACTGACCTGCCGCAAGGAGAGCTTCATGAAGATCGCCATCGTCCTCGGGAGCACCCGCCAGGGCCGCAAGGGGGAGGCCGTCGCCCACTGGGTGCTCGAGCAGGCCCGGCAGCGGGACGACGCCGAGTTCGCCCTCCTCGACCTCGCCGACTTCGACCTGCCGCTGCTGACCGAGCCCACTGTCCCCGGCGCGGCGAATCGCAACTACGAGACGCCGCAGACGCGCGAGTGGAGCAAGGCCATCGACGGCTACGACGGTTTCGTCTGGGTGTCGCCGGAGTACAACCATGGCGTGCCTGCGGCGCTGAAGAATGCCTTCGACGTGCTCTATCCCGAGTGGGGGCACAAGGCCGTGGCGATCGTCGGCTACGGCGCCGACGGGGCGGTCCGGGCGACCGAGCACTGGCGCGTGATCTTCGCCAACGCGCACCTCGTCGCCGTGCGGGGCCAGCTCTCCCTCTCGACGATGACCGAGTGGGCCGGCAGCACGTTCGCGCCGAACGAGCGCCGGGCCAAGGAGCTCTCCGGCGTCCTCGACCAGCTCGTCAGGCTGGCCGGCGCCCTTGCTCCGCTGCGGCAGCAGGGCTGAAGGCGGCGTCGAGGTCCAGCTCGGGGCGCGCCTGGCCGGCCGCCTCCGCGGTGGCGGCGTCGATGAGCTCGTATGCCGTGAGCACGCGTGGTCCGGCCTCCACCGGGGGCGTGGGGGGCAGGTCCTCGGAGACCAGTCCGAGCTCCTGCATCCGTCGCGCCGTCACCAGCACCCGGCTCTCGAGGGTGCCGACCATGGCGTTGTAGGCCTCGACGCTGCCGGACAGGGCGCGCCCGAGCTTGCTCGCGTGGGACCCGAGGGTGGCGAGGCGGCCGTGGAGCTCGCGACCGAGGTCGAGCAGGGCGGCGGCATTGCGTGAGAGCGAGTCCTGCTGCCAGGTCAGGGCGACCGTGCGGAGCAGGGCCATGAGGGCGGCCGGACCCACCAGGGCCACGCGCTGCTCCAGCCCCCACTCGTGCAGGCCGGGATCGGCGTCGAGGGCCGAGGCGAGCATCGCGTCGCTGGGCAGGAAGCAGACGACCATCTCCGGAGTGGAGGGGAAGGCCGACCAGTAGTCCTTGGCGGTCAGGGCCGAGACGTGGCCACGCAGCACACGCGCATGCTCCTTGAGCAGGTCGCCGCGCTCCGCTGCCGTCAGGTCCTCCGACTGCGCGTCGAGGAAGGCCGCCATCGGTGCCTTGGCGTCGATGACGAGGTGGCGCTCCCCGGGCAGCCGGACGACGACGTCGGGGCGCACCGCCCGGGCATGTCGGTTGACTCCCGTGGCCTGCTCGGTGAAGTCGCAACGCGCCATCATCCCGGCCGACTCCAGCACCCGGCGGAGCTGGACCTCCCCCCACGCCCCGCGCACGGTCGAGGAACGGAGCGACCCGGCGAGCGAGGAGGTGGCGCGGCTCAGGCCCGAGGTCTCGTCCTCGACCCGTGCGAGCACGGCGCGCAGTGAGCCGAGCTGCTCGAGCCGCTCGCGCTCGATGCTGCCGACCTGCGTCTCGACGCGACCCAGGGCCTCACGCAGGGGGGCGAGGAGGGCCGCGGTCTCGGCGTCCTCGGTGAGGCTGGTCTCCAGGTCGAGGACCCGCTCGGCGAGGAGCGCGGCCTCGGTGCGAGCGGACGCCAGCCGAGCGGCATACACCGCACGCATGGCGACTGCCGTGGCAGCCGCGCCCACCACGGCGGCCAGGCCGAGCGCGAGGAGGAGCTGGGGGAGCGAGAGGTCCATGGTCAGACCCTTGCAGAGAGCACCGACAGGCCGCGGAAGAGCCGGCGTCCCGGTGCGTGGCAGAACGCACCGGGACGGGCAGTGCGCCGGGCCGAGGACGTGCTCTACCCCGCCCTGGCATCGACCGCCAAGGCGATGGGCAATGGTCGCCGCGCCGAGCTGGTCGACGTGCTCGCCCAGGGCGAGCGCTCGGTCCAGGAGCTCGCCCTGTCCATCGGGCAGTCCGTCGCCAACACCTCCCAGCACCTCCACGTCCTCCTCGACGCGGGCCTCGTGACCACCCGGGCCGAGGGCACCCGGGTGCACTACTCGCTGTCCTCGCCTGCCGTCGCCGACCTCTGGCTCGCGCTGCGGGGCGTGGCCCAGGCCCATGTCGAGCGGCTGGACGAGCTGGCGCACGACTACCTCGGTGACCGGGCGTCCCTGGGTGCGATGAGCAGGGACGAGCTCGCCGAGCACCTGACCCGCAAGGACGTCGTCGTGCTGGACGTCCGACCCGAGGCCGAGTTCGCCGCCGGTCACATCCCCGGAGCGGTCCACGTCTCGCCGGGAGAGGTGGCGGCCCGCCTGGCGGAGCTGCCCGAGGGCGTCACCTACGTCGCCTACTGCCGTGGCCCTTTCTGCGTCTACTCCGACGACGCGGTGCGAGAGCTCTCCGACGCCGGCCGCGACGCCGTCCGCCTCGACGGCGGGCTCCCCGAGTGGCGGGCCGACGGCCGGCCGGTGCAGACGGGCGCCTGACCGGCCGCATCGTCCGCTGGGTAGCCTCACGTCCATGTCAGAGCAGAACCCGGCGCCGCCTGACTTCACCGCCATGCTCAACGAGCGGCTGCCGCGCAAGCGCGCCATCGCCCAGGGCCTGGCGCGCGACGGCGAGGGTCATGTCCTGGTCTGCGAGCTCACCTACAAGCGCGAGTGGGACCTGCCGGGCGGCGTGGTCGACCCGCGCGAGTCGCCGGCCACCTGCCTCGAGCGCGAGGTCCGTGAGGAGCTGGGACTCGAGGTCCGCGCAGGCGCCCTCCTCGCCGTCAACTGGCTGCCGCCCTACAAGGGCTGGGACGACGCCGTCCTCTTCCTCTTCGACCTCGGCGTCCTCGACCCGGCGACCCTGGACCCCTCCCGGTTCCTGGCCCGGGAGATCCGGGCGGTCCACTGGGCGCCGGTCCCGGCCCTCGGCGACCACATGGCGCCGTATGCCGTGCGGCTGGTGAAGGCGGCGCTGGGGACCGAGCACACGGCATACCTCGAGGACGGCCGTCCTCGGGACGGTGGGCGGGGATGAGCAAGCGCACCTTCTGGATCGGGCTGGCCGCAGTGACCGGGGCCCTACTCCTCCTGCCCGCGCTCCTCGTCGGGCTGCTCGCGATCGCCAACGGCCTGACCGCCGGCAACGAGCAGCTGGTGCGCGCCGGTGGCGTGATGGCCGGGCTGGCGGCCATGGTCGGCGGCATCCTGTGGTGGCTCATCCGGCGTCGCCGCGCCGACTAAATGTACCCGGCCACCACGTTGGTTACAGCCTGCTGACCGGTGGCTTGCCTCCGAGTGCGCTGTGGCGACGTTCAGTGTTGTAGTGCTCGAGCCATGGCGCAAGGGCGGCCGTGCGGTCGGCGTTGCTG
>Ga0209571_1000245_pt1 | contig 90959 bp, 87 predicted proteins | sample EBPBio102011_DNA_FD_185866 | JGI IMG/M metagenome (GOLD analysis project Ga0209571, IMG submission 185866) | Wastewater treatment Type I Accumulibacter community from EBPR Bioreactor in Madison, WI, USA - Reactor 1_1/10/2011_ DNA (SPAdes)... | ecosystem: Engineered > Bioreactor > EBPR >... | reverse complement strand
CCGCCCCACAGCGGGGCTTTTTGCGTTCCCCACCGCGGGTCAACAATAGGTCAACAAACGGGCCAAAACTGCGTGCAATTCCAGCGAGATAGTAGGTGAGCAGGATCAGAAACGCGCGAAAACCGCAGAAGGCGGCGCTTGACAGGAAAGGTTGCCTACTCTGCCGCCTCAAGCCCCTCAGCCTCGTCCTCGATCATGTCCGCAACAGGCTCATCCGTCGCGGCACCTCGATAGACAGCCTTCCCGGACAAAGCCCCCGCGCCTTGCCTTAGCGATCCTTGACATAGGGTAGACCTCCTGCCCGGGGCGCTCGAGCGTGGCCGATGAACCCTGCCAGCAGCAGGCAGGTCAAGACATAGGGTGCCGCCTGGAACACCTGCACCGGCACCTCACCGACCAAGGGAAGCGGCTTGCCCTGAAGGAAGGCCGCGAGTGCATCCAGGGAACCGAACAGCAGGCATGCCCACAGGACCGGCCAGGGCCGCCACTTTGCAAAAATAAGAGCGGCGAGCGCGATGAAACCCTTCCCGGCTGACATGTCGCGCACGAAGGAGGCCGATTGCGCGATGGACAGATATGCGCCTGCGACCCCAATGATGACCCCGGCCACCAGAAGCGCCCGATAGCGCAGGGCTGGCACCGAAAGGCCCACCACATCCACCGCCGCCGGATTTTCGCCAACCGCGCGCAGGTTCTGGCCAAAGCGGGTGCGATACAGCACGAAGGCCGACAGGGGCACGCAGAGGAAGGCCACGTAGGTCAGGACGTTGTGCCCCGACAGAACCTGCGCATAGAGCGGCCCCAGGACGGGCACATCCTTGAGGGCCTCGGCACCGGGCAGGGTGATCGGGTCAAAGCGCGCTTCGCCGGACAGAGGGGGGCTGTTGCCGCCTTGGGCGAACCATGCGTTGCCCAGCACTGCTGTCACCCCGGCAGCAAAGAAATTCAGCGCCACGCCGGAAATCACCTGATTGCCGCCATGTGTGATCGAGGCGAACCCGTGGATCAGGTTCATCAGGATGCCAGCCGCGACACCAGACAGCAGGCCCAGCGTGGCGGATCCGGTGGCATAGGCGACACATGCCGCCGCAAAGGCGCTGGCCAGCAGCATCCCCTCAAGCCCGATGTTGAATATGCCGGCGCGTTCGCAGAACAGACCGGCCAGCGCCGCCAGGATCAGGGGGGCCGACAGCCGGATTGTAGAGCCCACAAGGCTGAACAGAAGGTCAATGTTTTCCACGTCAGGCTCTCCGGATCGGCGCCGCGATGAGGCGTTGGACAAGGGGCCGCGTCATGTTCTCCAGCGCGCCGGTGAACAAGATGACCAAGGCCTGGATCACCGCGACCATGTTGCGCGAGATGCCCGGCATCTCGAACGAAAGGGCCGCACCACCCTGATAGAGCGCCCCGAACAGCAAGGCCGCCGGCAGGATGCCAGCCGGGTGGCAGCGTCCCATCAGCGCGACCGCGATCCCGACAAAGCCCGCGCCAAGGGTGAAGTCGAGCTTGAGCCGCCCCGCCTCGCCCAGCACGGGGTTCAAGGCCATAGCCCCCGCGAGTGCGCCCGACACGCCCATGGCGATCAGGATGATGCGGGCGGGGTCGATGCCTGCGTTAGCTGCAGCGGCTGGGGCATGACCGACGGCACGGATCTCGTAGCCCAGCCGCGTCCGCCAGATCAGCACCCAGACGGCAGCGGCGGCCAGCAGCGCAAGAAACAGGGTCACGTTGACTGGCGATGCCCCACTGTCCAGACCGAGGGCCGCGAACAAGCCGCGCAGGTCGGGAATCTGGCCGCCGTCGCCGAAGCGGCGCGACTGGGGTGCCATGCGACCCGGCACGATCAGCACGTTGACAAGAAGGTAGACCAGCAGCGTCGAGGCGATGAAGTTGAACATGATCGTCGTGATGACGATGTGACTGCCGCGACGGGCCTGCGCCCAGGCCGGTGGCAGCGCCCAGGTCATGCCGAACAGCGCGGCGGCAAGCGTCGCCACAGGCAAGACCGCCCACCACGGCAAGCTGTCGCCCAGCCACAGCGCGACCAGCGCCGCGCCAAGCCCGCCCAGCATCGCCTGACCCTCGCCGCCGATGTTGAAGAGCCCCGCGTGGAAGGCCACGGCCACGGCAAGTCCGGTGAAAATGAAACTTGTCGCGTAGTAAAGCGTCCAGCCGAGCGCCTCACCCGAGCCGAAAGCCCCCGTGGCCATCACTTGCATCGCCCGCAGCGGGTCTTGCCCGGCGATCAGGACAACGATCCCCGAGGCAAGAAAGGCCAGCGCCAGGTTGATCGCGGGGATCAGCAGCGCCGTGGCCCAGGAGGGAAGGGAGCGGTCGTTCATGCACTGATCCTCGTCATGGCGCGGTCATCCCGGCCATCATCAGGCCAAGGGTCCGTTCGTCGGTTTCGGGGGGGACAGGATCGGACAGCCGGCCATCGAACATCACAAGGATGCGGTCGGACAGGGCGCGCACCTCGTCCAGTTCGACCGACACGAGAAGGATCGCCTTGCCGGCGTCGCGCTGTTCAAGCATGCGGCGGTGGATGAACTCGATCGCGCCGATGTCCACGCCGCGGGTGGGCTGACCGATCAGGATGACGTCGGGACCACGCTCGATCTCGCGGGCGACGACGATCTTTTGCTGGTTCCCGCCAGAAAAGCCCGCCGAACGAAGCGCCGGATCGGGCGGGCGGATGTCATAGGTCGCGACGTGCCCTGCCGCCCGGTCGCGCATGGCCCGCGGCGACAGGAACGGCCCGCGCCCCAGCGACGGGTCACGGTGGGTGCCAAGGACGGCGTTTTCATAAAGCGCGAAGGGCAGGACAAGGCCTGTGTGATGGCGATCCTCCGGGATATGGGCGAGGCCAAGCTTCCGGCGCTCGCCAGCGGAAAGGGCGGTGATCGGCCGGTCGCGCATCCGAATATCACCAGAGGTCGGGCGGCGCGTTCCGGCCAGAAGTTCCAGAAGTTCGCTCTGACCATTTCCCGCCACGCCAGCGATCCCCAGGATCTCGCCCGCCCGCAGGTCGAAGGTCAGATCTTTGACCGGCCGCGCGCCGCCGCGCAGCGTCAGCGCCAGGTCGCGCACCGAAAGCCGGACGGGACCGCGCGCAGTGTCGGCGCGGGCCGTGCGTTGCGGCGCCTGCACTCGCCGCCCCACCATCAGTTCCGCCAACTCGGCGGGCGAGGTGTCGGCGGTGCGCCGGGTAGCGATCATCTCTCCCCGTCGCAGGACGCTGACCATGTCGGTAATGGCCATGATCTCGCGCAGCTTGTGGGTGATGAGGATGACCGTGCGTCCTTCGTCCCGCAACCGGCCGAGGACACGGAACAGGTCGTCAGCCTCGGTCGGGGTCAGGACGCCGGTCGGCTCGTCAAGGATCAAGACGTCCGCGCGCCGCACCATGGCCCGCAAGATCGCAACGCGCTGCTGCAATCCGACCGGCAGGGTTTCGACGATCGCATCGGGATCAACCTTGAGGCCGTAGGTCTGGCCAAGTTCGTCGAGGGCGGCCCGTGTCCGCCGCAGGCTGGCTGCAGTGAGCAGCCCGTCGACCGATCCAAGCATGACGTTCTCGATGACCGACTGGTCATCGACCAGCATGAAATGCTGGTGAACCATGCCGATGCCGGCGCGAATGGCATCGGCGGGCGTTGCAATCCGGACAGGCTGGCCGCCGACGCGGATCTCTCCGGCATCGGCGGTGTAGTAGCCGTAGAGAATGGACATCAGCGTGGATTTGCCGGCCCCGTTCTCGCCCACGATCCCGTGGATCGTTCCCTTGGTCACCGTCAGGTCGATGTCCCGGTTGGCCTGCACGGCCCCGAAGGATTTCGAGATGCCGCGCAGTTCGATTGCGGGACTTTCAGACATGGCCCGGTTATCCGGTCAGAGCGGGCAGCTGTTGTCGGACATATAGTCATGCACCACGAGGGAGCCGTCCTTGATCGCAGCCTCGGCGGCGGCAAGGCGGGCCTTCATCTCATCGGTCACAAGAGGCGCGTTGTTTTCGTCCATCGCGACCCGCACACCGTTCTCGGCCACGCCGAGGTTAAGCGTTCCGGGTGTGAAGGCGCCCTGCGAGGCATCGATGAAGGCGTCATAGACCGCCTCGTCCACACCCTTGACCATCGAGGTCAGGACGCTGCCCGGATGCAGGTAGTTCTGGTTGGTGTCCACGCCGACCGACAGCTTGCCCATGTCATGGGCCATCTGCAGCACGCCAAGGCCGGTGCCGCCGGCTGCAGCATAGACGACATCGGCACCCTGATCGATCTGGATGCGGGCCAGTTCGCCGCCGCGGACCGGATCGCTCCAGGCGGCATCCGTGGTGCCGGTCATGCTTTCCAGGATCGTCGCGTCCGGATTGGCCGCAACGACGCCCTGCTTGTAGCCGCAGCCGAAACGGCGGATCAGCGGAATGTCCATGCCGCCGATGAAGCCCACAGTCCCGGTCTGGGACGCCATTCCCGCCATGAGGCCTGCAAGGAACGACCCCTCATGTTCGCGGAAGGCCACCGACCGTACGTTGGGGAGGTCCACCTCGCCGTCGATCAGGACGAACTGAATGTCCGGGTAATCCTCGGCCACCACTTCCACGGCTTCTTCCGCGGCAAAGGACATGGCCACGATGGGGGAATAGCCCTGACCGGCGTAGTTGCGCAGAGCCTGTTCGATCTGCGCATCGCCCTCGGGCTCGAAATCGACATAGGTCAGGCCAGTCTCGGCGACAAAGCGTTCAGCCCCCATATAGGCAGATTCGTTGAACGATTTGTCGAACTTTCCCCCACCGCTGTAGACGATTGCAGGGCGGAACTCCTGCGCCATGGCCGGGCCGGCCAGCAGGGTGGTCGCAAGCAGGATCGTGCGTATGGCTGTCATCATGCGTCTCCGGGGCTGGGGCAGGGCAGGGCCTGCGCGCGTTTCTGATCCCAGAGTTTCACCGAACGGTTTGGCTGTATCCCGACATCTGGACAAGGTGTTGCGCGATTACGCCAAACTGTGCGGGGGCGGTCTCAGGTCGCGGTCCGGCGCGCGCCAAGGCGGCGGGCCATCTGGCCCGGTGTTTCGCCCACGACCGTCCGAAAGGCGTGGATAAAGGCCGACAGGCTTTCATAGCCGAGGTCGGCGGCGATTTCGGAAAGGGCCTGACCGCTGCCCAGACGAGCCACGGCGCTGTGGATCTGGATGGACCGGCGGCAGTCGCGAAAGCCCATGCCGATTTCGGTCTCGAACAGGCGCGAGAGCGTCCGGTCGCTGGCGCCGACCCGGCGGCCCCAATCGGACAAAGAGGCCGGGTCGCTGGGGTCCTGCATCAGCGCCTCGACGATCTGGCGCAGCCGTGGGTCCCGGGGGCGTCGGACGTGGAAGCCGTCCGGCGGCGCGTCGCGCAAAATCTCAAGCAAAAGCGCCGCCAGCCGCGACCCGAAGGTCCCGGGCAGCGGCGGCGCAGTCATGCCTGTCACCGCCTCGACCATGGCCAGCGCCAACGGTGTCATGGCAATGGTCCGCTCGCCATGGCCCGAGACCGGCCAGACCGTGCCATCGAGCCGCAGAGTGCACAGCGTGGCCGCGACCGGCGCACTGACCGCATGAACGATGCTCGCCGGAATGACGATCGCCTTGCCGGGCGGAACGATCCAGAGGGCGGTCTCCGTCTCGACCCGGATGATACCGGACAGGGGGACCAGGACCTGCGTCTCGTCAGGGTGTGCGTGGGGACGGATGAAGGCAGCAGTTGCATGGGTTGCCACCACCACCCGAAGCGGCGCTTCAGGCGTAGGAGGCGGCGTGAGAAGCGACTGGGCCTCAGTTGTCTCGACCGGGCCGCGGGATCGGGGGCGTCGCGCCGTCATGATACCGCCCTCGGCAGAGGCCCGAGGACGAGGGGGCCACGACCGCGTGACACGCAGGCGGCCAGCTTGCCATGACGTGCGTTGGCCGACAGGCAGACATCGCGATGATCTACCTCTCCCGCCAGCAGGTCGATCACGCAGGAGCCGCAATTGCCAACCTCGCAATCCGAGGCGACAGCAAAGCCCGCCCGGCGCAGCGCGGCCAGCAGCGTCTCAGTCGCGCCGACCTCGATGGGTTCGGCAAGCCCTTCGACCGCGACGGGGAACGCCCGGTCGGCAGGGTCAACCGCCGGGGCGAAGGATTCGAAATGCACATGGCCCGGAAGCCAATCGGCGGTCGCATCTGCCACCGCGCGCATCAGGCCCGCGGGGCCGCAGCAATAAAGATGCAGACCCGCCACATGGCAAGGCAGGTCGCGAGCGGGATCAAACCGCCGTTCTGCCTGCCCCTGCGTCAGGTGCAGGGTGACCCGCCCCGGATAGCGGGGCAGCAGATCGGCAAAGGGCAGGTCATCGGCACTGCGCATCAACCAGGTCAGGTGCCAGTCGACGCCCGTCGCTTCGCAGGCCTCGATCATGCCGAGGAAGGGCGTGATGCCGATGCCGGCGGCCAGAAATTCATGCCGCAGCGCGCCGTCCACCAGCGGGAAATGCGATCGCGGCTGGCTGACGATCACCGGCAGACCCGGGGTCCAGCCCGCATGGATGGCACGCGACCCGCCGCGCCCGGCCGCATCGCGGCGCACGGCGATGCGCCACAGGCCCGGTGGCGCAGGGATCAGCGAATAGGCGCGGGTCAGAGCGTTCTCGACCTTCACCTCCAGATGCGCGCCGGGCTCAGCGGGCGGCAGGGCGCGTCCGTCGGCCGGTCCAAGAGTATAGGCGCGCACATCTGCGGAGAGCACGTCTACATCCTGCAGAACCGCCTCGAACCAGCCCGGCTTGCGCTGAACGAGAGGGCCGTTCGACAGCCGCGCGCTCCAGTCCTCGGTCCGGCCCTCGGCGACCCTGCGGGCGAAGAGGGCGCGGAAGCCTAGTGACAAATGCGGAAGCTCCGCCAATTCCGCCGCCCGATCGATGTCGTCGGTCAGGTCGTAGAGATAGCGCTGCAACCGGGCCACCGACCACGCGGGAAGCGGGCGCTCGATCACCTCGATCAGGTCTCCCGCGCGGAGCATTCCCGTCTCGATCACCCGGTAAAGCCAGCCAGTGCGCCCCGTCTCTTGCGCCCGCCGCGCGATGCCGGGGTCGCCAAAGCGGTGGTTCAGCTTGAAGCAGGGCTGACGTGGCTCGGACACCTGCAACAGCGCCGTTCCCGCGCGCACCATGTCACCGATGCAGACCGAGGCCTCGGTGAAGCCTGTCGCCACGATGTTCTCGCCAAAGCCGCCGGGGATGAAACGTTGGGCCAGATGCGGAAACTCCTGCGCCCAGGCGGCGTAATGCGCGCTGTCGTAATGCAGCACGGCCTTTTCGGCGCCGCCGTGAAAGCTTTCGGCCTGGCGGTCGCCCGCAAGGCCGGTACCGGTCACCTCGACCGGGCCCTCGCGCGTGGCCTTGGCAATGCCCGACAGGATACCCGACTGGGCGATCATGCCGATCCCACCCGTCCTGATTTCACTGATCCTGGTCCACATCGCGCGGCTTTCCTTGTTCGGCCCCACTGGGATACCGGGAAAGGGTATGTCTGTCTTGCGATGATCGGCCTGATTTTGTCGCGATTACGCCAGATGCCCTTACAGAAAGCCGGTGTACCGGCCTGCAAGGATGGTCGAGGGCCATAGCACCAGCGAAGCCGCAGCGTTCAGGCGGACGCTGTTCTGCCCCATTCGCAGATGGGCCATGACGACATTCGCCAGCGCCAAGGCCAGCAGCGCCAGCTTTACCTGAAAGGCCGGATTGGCCAGATAGATCGACCCGCGGCACAGGAACAAGACGATGCCTGCCGCAACCGCCAGAACGGCTCCGTATCGCGCGAGGCTGAGGGCCAGCGCGTCGGGGCTGCGCCCGCGCAGGACGGCGATATCCCAAGTGGCGATGGCTCCCAGCATAAGACCGAAGCCCGCGATATGTGCGGCGCTGACAAGGGGATACAGCGCCATAGACCCGCGCAGAGCGCGGATCGGGGGGCTGGCCGCGATCAGGTCCAGCGCTTCGATCAGCATCCGGCGACTTCGTCTTGCCAGATACGCGACCGCAGCACAGGCTCGCCCTCTGCGGGCGCAACCCATTGGGCGCGCAGCTGGTTTGGCGGGTCGCAGTTGCGCAGCACGACCATGGAGATGCTGTCGCCGGAGGCGATCCTGTCCTCCAGATCGTTGAACTCGGCCACCGGGGGGAATTCGACCGTCACAGTGTCAGCGTCGGTCAGCGGCACAAGCCCCGCGCCGAACGTATCAGCCAACACAGCGGGGATCGCGGCATCGGCGGCAAGCGTCACCTCCAGTACGGCATGGGGAAAGCCCCAGACAGCCGAGGTCACCTCTCCCTGAAGGTACAGGGGGGTGGTGGTGTCATAGCGCCCGGTAAAGCCGTGATGGGCCAAAGCGGGCAAGGCCACTGTCAGAGTGGCGGCGAACAGGGGGATGCGCATGGGTCTTTTCCTCAGACAAGCGGCGGGAAAGGCAGGCTGCGGGGGCGTTTGCCCGTGGCGTGGGCGATGGCATTGGCCAGCGCGGGGGCGATGGGGGGCAAGGGGGGTTCTCCCACGCCGCCTGCAGGCACCTCGGGGCCGTGGGGCATGATCTCGACCGTCACCACCTGTGCGCGGTCGGCCATCCGGGCGATGGGCGCGTCGTAGAAGTTTGACTGTTCCGGCACGCCACCGGCAAAGCTGATCCGTTCGTGCAAGGCCAGCGACACGCCCATGACGGACGCGCCCTCCAGCTGCGCGCGCACCCGGTCGGGGTTCACGCAAAAGCCGCAGTCGATGACGCTGAAGATCGCCGGGATGGTCAGCTGCCCGTCGATCACTCGCACATGCGCCACCGTGCCGACGATGGACGAAAAGCTGCCATGCAGCGCCACGCCCAAGCCTTCACCAGGGGGTAGGTCGCGGCCCCAGTCCGCCAGCGCCGCTACCCGGTCAAGCACCGCGCGCATCCGGCCGGTGTCGATAGGGAAGGTCCCCGACGGCTCGCCATAGCCCGAAGTCGTGGCCTCCAGCCCGAATTCGGCCGGGTCGATGATCCGCGCAGGCCCGATCAGATCGCGCAGCATGTCCACAGGGTCGCGACCTGCGGCCTCGGCCAACTCAGCGGCAAAGCTTTGCACCGCAAAGGCGTGATAGAGGTTCGACACCGCGCGATACCAGCCGATGCGCACATGGGCCGGGGCCTCGCCCACCTCGATCGACAGGTTGGGAATGGCAAAGGGCGTATCGACCAACCCCTGGCCCTGCTCAAACCCCGCCAAGGCCGCTGCACCGGGCTGAAACAGCGACAGGATCGTGGGCGCCGCCACCCGGTGCCGCCAGGCGGTGACCTGGCCCGCGTCGTCCAGCGCCGCCGTCAACCGCTGGGCCGAGGTGCCGTGGTAGAAATCGTGGCGGATGTCATCCTCGCGCGTCCATTGCAGCAGGACAGGCGCCCCTATGGCCTGCGACACCAGCGCCGCCTCGACCGCGAAATCAGGCTTGGACTTGCGCCCAAAGCCGCCGCCCAGCAGCGTCGCATTCACGCGCACCTGTGCCGGGTCCAACCCCAGCGCCTGGGCGATCGAGTCGCGCGCGCCCTGCGGGCTCTGCACCGGGGCCCAGATCTCGGCACCCTCGGCGGTGACGCGGGCGACAGCGGCGGGGGGCTCCATCGTCGAATGCGACACATGGGCCGTGGCATAGGTCGCCTCGACCGCCCGCGCCGCGCCCGACAGCGCGGCCTCGGCATCGCCTGCGCGGCGCACGGGCTGACCGGGGCGTGACACGGTGTCGATCAGCGCGGCCTCATAGGCGGGGGTGTGGTAGCTGGCGTTCGGGCCGTTGTCCCAGGTGACCGACAGCGCATCCCGCGCCTGCATCGCGGCCCAGGTCGAACGTGCCACGACCGCGACCCCGCCAAGCGGCCCCATGAACAGGGGCGTTCCTGCGTCCGGCAGGCGATGGGTAGCGACAAAGCCCGGCACGGCCCGCGCGGCGGCGTCATCAAAGCTGGCCACACGTCCGCCCACGACGGGGGGCCGAGCCACCACGGCAAAGACCATGCCCGGCAGGCGGATGTCGGCACCATAGCTGGCGCGGCCCTGCACGATATCCGGATGATCCCAAACCGGCAGCCGGTCCTTGCTGACATAGCGGAACTGGTCGGGGGTCTTGAGAGTGAGGGTTTCGGTCGCAGGTACGGCCAAGGCAGCGGCGTCCACCGCCAGCGCGCCAAACTCCAGTGCCTCGCCCGTGGGCGCACCGGTGGCGTCCAACCGCAGGACGCGATGCGCCTCGGCCCGGGCCTGCGTGACTGCCACACCCCAGCGGTTGGCCGCCGCCTGTTCCAGCATGCGGCGCATCGCGGCACCTGCCACGCGCATCGGCTGGATGAAATGCTTGATCGAGCGTGAGCCGTCGACGTTCTGGCTGCCATAGCGCGCCTCATCGCCCGGGGCCTGCAGCAGACGCACACGGGTCCAGTCGGCCTCCATCTCTTCGGCGACCAGAAGCGGCAGCGAGGTGCGGATGCCAGTGCCCATGTCGGGGCGGGTGGCGACGATGGTGGTCGTGCCATCCTCGGCCAGTGAGATCAGGATCAGCGGGTCGCTGACCGTGCCGCCCGGCATCTGGTCGGCCCCGGTGGGGTAAAGCGTCACGGCCCCGGCGCGGGCGGCAACGGCAAGGGTCAGGCCCGCGCCCAGGCTGGCAAGAAAGCTGCGGCGAGTCAGGTCCAGCATGTCACACCTCCTCGGCGGCGCGGCGGATGGCGGCGTGGATGCGGTGATAGGTGCCACAGCGGCACAGGTTGCCATCCATCGCGGCCACGATGTCGTCGTCGCTGGGGTTCGGGTTTTCTGCCAGCAGCGACGCCGCCTGCATGATCTGCCCCGCTTGGCAAAAGCCGCATTGCGCCACGGCCAGTTCTACCCAGGCACGCTGCAGGGGGTGCGAGCCGTCGGGGCTCAGCCCTTCGATGGTGGTGACGGTGGCGCCCTCCAGCGTCTCGACTGGCGTCTGGCACGCGCGCACGGCAACGCCATCGACATGCACGGTGCAGGCCCCGCATTGCGCAGCGCCGCAGCCGAACTTGGTTCCGGTCAGGCCAAACCCGTCGCGCAGCACCCACAGAAGCGGCGTAGACGGATCACCGTCAAAGGTCCTGGCCTGGCCATTCACGCTGAATGTCGTCATGTCACGCTCCATCGCCAAACTCATTTGACAAACAATAAAAGACCGGGTGTCGCGATGTCGTTGCCGCTTTCTGTCAAGAACTTGCCTGATCCTGTCAGGGCCCTTGCTATCACGCCCAATTGATCCTTGAATTCGAGGGGGGTGGTGGACCGAAAGTCGTCGTCCCCGCCCAGGGGGGAAATGATGAAACGCAACCGGATCGGGACCTCGGGTCTTTGGGTCAGTGAGATCTGTATTGGCTGCATGACCTTTGGCGAACCCGCGCGGGGCGGGCATGCCTGGACGCTGCCGAAGGACCAGTCGCAGCCGCTGATCGCGCAAGCGGTGGCGGCCGGGGTGGATTTCTTCGACACCGCCAACGTCTATTCCGATGGGTCATCGGAAGAAATTCTGGGCGAGGTGCTGTGGGATCTGGCCCCGCGCGACCGGATCGTGCTGGCGACCAAGGTGCAGGGCGATGCCGATCCCTATCATCAGGGCCTGTCGCGCCGGGCGATCCTGCGGCAGGTGGACCTGTCGCTGAAGCGGCTGAAGACCGACTACGTCGACCTCTACCAGATCCACCGCTTCGATCCGGCCACCCCGATCGCCGAAACGATGCAGGCGCTGGACGACCTGATCCGCTGGGGCAAGGTGCGCTACATCGGTGCCTCGACCATGTTCGCCTGGCAATTCGCCAAGATGCAACAGGTGGCGCGCGAAAACGGCTGGACGCCGTTCATCAGCATGCAGAACCAGATCAACCTGATCTACCGCGAGGAAGAGCGCGAGATGATCCCCCTTTGCCTGGATCAGGGCGTGGGGCTGATCCCCTGGTCGCCCATCGCCCGCGGCCGGTTGGCGCGGCCAGCGGGTGCGGTCACGGCGCGCACCGAGGCAGATGCCTATGCCCGCATGCTCTATGCCGCGACCGAGGCTGCGGATCGCGCGGTGATCGACGCGGTGCAGGCCGTGGCGGCTGAGACGGAACGGTCGATGGCGCAGGTTGCCTTGGCTTGGGCGCGCCAGAAGCCCGGGGTGGCGGCGCCCATCGTGGGCTACTCCCGGCCCGACCAGTTCGCCGATATCCTCGCGGGGCTCGACCTGATGCTGACTCCCGATCAGATCGCGCGGCTTGAGGCACCTTACGTGCCGCATGCGCCCGTCGGCCATTGAAGGAGCATTACGATGCGCGTCGTCGTCACCGGAGGCTCCGGGAAGCTTGGTCTGGAATGCGTCCGCAAACTCGTCGCCGCGGGGCATGAGGTCATCAGCCTTGACCTTGTCCCGCCGCGCGAGGCGCTGTGCCGCCACATGCGGGTGGATTTCACCGATTACGGGCAGGTGATCGAATGCCTGACCCGGATCGACGGTGGCTGGGACAGGCCCGATGCGGTGCTGCATCTGGCCGCGATCCCGGGACCGGCGCAGGCCGCGAACGCGCATCTCTTCAAGACCAATGTCGCGATTACCTTCAATCTCTTCTGGGCGGCCAAGGCGGCGGGCATCCGCAACATCGTCTGGGCCAGTTCCGAGACGTTGACTGGCATCCCCTTCGACACGCCGCCCGACTATCTGCCCATCGACGAGGACACCCCCCGCCGGCCCGAGACGGCCTATGCCCTTGGCAAGCTGGTGGACGAGGTCATGGCGGCCGAGTTCTGCCGCTGGGACCCGGGGCTCAAGATGATCGGGCTGCGCTATTCCTACGTGAAAGGACCCGAGGATTATCCGGGCTTTGACGCGCTGCAGGATGATGCGCGCAAGCAATACTGGAATTTCTGGTCCTACATCGACGTCCGCGATGGCGCGGCGGCGGCGGTGCTGGCGCTGGAGCGGCAGGCCACTGGGCTGGAGGTTTACCTCATCGCCAGTCCCGATACGGTGATGAACCGCCCCACCGCCGATCTTCTGGCCGAGGTCTTTCCCGACGTTCCCCTGCGCGGGTCGGTCGACGGGCACCAGTCGCTGTTGTCCTCTGCCCGGGCACAGGCCGTGCTCGGCTGGACGCCGCGCCATTCCTGGCGACGTCCCGCATGACCGGCCTTCTGTCGACCTTCGCCCTGCGCGGGCTGACCCTGAAGAACCGGATGGTCGTCTCGCCCATGTGCCAGTATTCGGCGCGTGGTGGCTTCGTCGGCGACTATCACCTTGTCCACCTTGGCCGCTTTGCCCTTGGCGGGTTTTCCGCCGTGATGGTCGAGGCGACGGGCGTCACGCCCGAAGGCCGCATCAGCTATGGCTGCCCAGGCCTGTGGTCCGATAACCATATCCCCGGCTTCGCCCGGATCACGGACTTCCTGCGCGCCCATCGTGCCGCCTCGGGCATTCAGCTTGCCCATGCCGGGCGCAAGGGGTCCTCCATCCCCCCCTGGCTGATAGGTGGCAAGGAACGCGAACCCGATGCCGAACATTGGCAAACGGTCGCGCCCTCGGCCGTCGCGCATGGCCCGGGGTATGGCGTGCCCGCCGCCCTGTCTGAGACCGGCATCGGCGATCTGGTCGATGCCTTCGCCGCCGCCGCCCGCCGCGCGCTGGCCGCGGGTTTCGACTTTGTCGAGGTGCATTCCGCGCATGGCTATCTGCTGCATCAATTCCTGTCGCCGCTGGGTAACCAGCGCACCGACCATTTCGGCGGCAGTCTGGACAACCGGCTGCGGCTGCCTCTGATGGTGGTGCAGGCCGTGCGCGCCGCCTGGCCCGAGGACCGGCCGCTATTCCTGCGCCTGTCGGCCTCGGATGGCGTGCCGGGCGGCTGGGACATCGGCGACAGCGTGGTCTTTGCGCAACGGGCGCGAGAGCTTGGCGTCGACGCGGTCGATGTCTCGGCCGGCGGGTTCGAAGGCGGGCGGTTCACCCCCGGGCCGGGCATGTTCCTGCCCTGGGCCGCCACGATACGCAAAGAAGCCGGCCTGCCCGTCATGGCCGTGGGTTTGATAGAAAAGGTCGCCCTTGCCGAGGCGGCGGTCTCCCAAGGTCAGGCTGATCTGGTCGCCCTTGGCCGCGGGGCACTGGACGATCCGAACTGGCCACTGCATGCCGCGCGCGATCTGGGGTATGAGACCCGTGACCTCTGGCCGAAACAATCGGGTTATGCGATCGAGCGCTGGCCCGGCAAACCGCCCGCCCACAAGAAGGAGGCGTGACCGCCATGTCCCATCCCGCGATAGTCCCCGGCCGGACGGCCGTTATCACCGGTGCCGCCTCGGGCATCGGTCTGGCCGCGGCCCGCACCCTTTCGGCCCAGGGCATGCAGACGGCGCTGATCGACCTGCCCGGACCGGGGCTAGACGCAGCGGCGGCCGACCTGCCCGGTGGGCGCGCGTTCGGTTGCGATGTGGCCGACGCCGAAGCGGTCGCGGCCGTGGCCGCGGCGGTCCAGCAATCCATGCCGCCCGTCACGATCCTGTTCAACAACGCGGGCCTCGGGATGCCGTCCTCGGCTCTGGCCGACCGCGCGGCCTGGGACCGAACACTGGCGGTCAACTTCTGCGGCATCCTGACCGTGACGCAGGCCTTTGTCCCGGCGATGCTGGCCCATGGCGAACCGGGGGCTGTCATCAACACCGGGTCGAAACAGGGCATCACCCTGCCACCGGGCAACCCGGCCTACAACGTGTCGAAAGCCGCGGTGAAGGCCTATACCGAGCTACTGGCGCATGAGCTGCGCAATATCCCCGGGTCTCGCGTGACAGCGCATCTGATGATCCCCGGCTGGGTCCATACCGGCATGACCGCCGCCGCGGGCGCGCCAAAGCCGCCGGGTGCCTGGACGGCGGAAGAGGCAGTGGCCTTCATGCTGGACAGGCTGGAGGCGGGCGATTTCTACATCCTTTGCCCCGACAATGACGTGACACGCCCACTGGACGAACGCCGCATTGCCTGGATGGCAGGCGACCTGATCGACAATCGCCCCGCCTTTTCGCGCTGGCACCCGGACTGGGAGAAGGCGTTCAAGGCGACGCTGGCTGACCTTTGACGCAGGCTATTCTCCCGCCAGCCGGATCTCCAGCGGATCGGCAAAGGCCATCGGGTCCGTCAACGCCCGCCCGCGCGCCGTTGCCGGGGCAGCACCGAAGACTCGCTTGTACTCACGGCTGAACTGCGAGGCGCTTTCATAGCCCACGCGATGGGCGGCCACTGCCACCTGCACGTTTTCGAACGCCATCATCCGCCGCGCCGTATGCAGCCGCAGCCGCTTCAGATACTGCAGCGGCGTCTGGTCCATCCGCGCCCGGAACGCGCGGTGAAATGATGACACACTCATCCCTGCCGCGCGCGCAAGGTCTTCGATCGGGTGGTCGGCGGCCAGATCGGCGCGCATCCGGTCTACCGCCAGGTCGATCCCACCATGCTCTGTCCCCCGGTTAAGCAGCCCGTCCAGCGCCCCGCCCATCGGCCCCCGCAACGCGGCCAGGATGACCGCCCGCCGCGCTGCATCACCGAGGACCCGCGCCGCCACCGGGTCGAGCAGTGCATCGATCAATCCGTCTGTTGCCCGTCGCATGTGCGAATCCACCGGAACCGGGCTGACCGCCGCCGCCGTCCCGACCAGCCTTGTACCGGGGCGGGGGGCCTCGTCCATCGCCGCGTGAATCATCGCCATATCCTCGCGCGGGACATCCACGAAGACACCGCAAAGCGGGGCATCGCTTGTTGCCTCGGTCGCGCAGGCGAAGGGCAGGGGCAGCGTCAGGACAAGGTAGTTGTCGGGGTCGTAGACAAAGCGGCGGTTGCCCAGAAAGCCGACCTTGCGCCCCTGAAAGACCAGGACGATCCCCTTGTCGTAGACAAGTGGCGCCGCTGCCCCCGACGCATGCGCCCAGAACAGTCGGACACCGGCAATCGGCGTCCTCAGCAGGCCGCCAGCTCGCCCGCCGCCAAGGGTTTTCACAAGCGCCCTCACCCGTTCCCGCATGGGCCCCTCCGTTTCTGTTTGGCACGATCAGGCAATTCAATGCCAGTTTTCAGCATTCATCTGAGCGTATGGTGCCACTATCTGGTCAGTCATGCAACCAAAGGGCGCCCGTAGCCCATCACAAAGGAAGACAACATGACGATTTCAGGCAAAGTGGTGCTTGTTACCGGGGCCAGTAGCGGACTGGGCGAGGCGACCGCCCGCCACCTCGCCGCCCGGGGCGCGAAGTTGGTGCTCGGCGCGCGCCGCCTCGACCGGCTTCAGGCGCTTGCCGCCGACTTTCGCGCGAAAGGGGCAGAGGTCGCCATCGCCCGGACGGATGTGACCAAGCGCGTTGACGTGGATGCGCTTGCAGCCCTTGCCGTCGACAGCTTCGGCCGCCTCGACGTGGTGCTGAACAATGCAGGTCTCATGGCCATCGCGCCTTTGGACGAGGGCAAAGTCGCGGAATGGGACGCGATGATCGACATCAATATCAAGGGCGTGCTTTACGGCATTGCCGCCGCCCTGCCGATCTTTCGCCGTCAGGGCGCGGGCCATTTCATCAACATCGCGTCGGTGGCGGGGATCAAAGTCTTCGCGCCGGGTGGCACCGTCTATTCCGGCACCAAGTTTGCGGTCCGGGCGATCAGCGAGGGTCTGCGGATCGAGGCGGGCGGCGCCATCCGCACCACCACCATCGAACCCGGAGCCGTGGACAGCGAACTGAAATTCGGCTCCAGCCACGAGGCGAGTTCCACCTTCGTGCAGGAGTTCTACAAGCAGGCCGTCCCCGCCGAAAGCGTCGCCCGCGCTGTGGCCTTTGCCATCGAACAGCCAGCGGACGTAGACATCAACGAGATCGTGCTGCGGCCGACGTTTCAGGAGTTCTGATGCGGCTCGCGTGGGCTGTGGCGGTTGCCACGGCCCGGATGATGGATGGTCTGACCGCCGAGGCCGCCGTTCTGAAGACGGTGATGATCGACGCAACCTACCTGAAGGCGCAACGCGCTGCTTCGAGCCTGCGGGCGAAAAAGGGGGCCTGACGACCAGCGCGGTCGTCTGATCGGGCGCACAAAGTGCGGGCTGAACACCAAGCTGCAGGCCGTGACCGATGCCAAGGGACGGCCCCTTTAGTTCTTCATGACCGCCGGCCGAGTCAGCGACTACACCGGCGCCGCCGCCCTGCTGGGCAGCCTGCCCGGTGCCGAATGGCTGATTGCCGACCGGGGTTACGATGCCGACCGGTTCAGGGAGGTGTTGAAAGACAAGGGGATAAAGCCCTGCATCCCAGGCCGGAAGTCTCGCGGCAAGGCCGTCGGCTACCACAAGCGCCGCTACAAACGGCGCAACCGCATCGAGATCATGTTCGGTCGCCTGAAAGACTGGCGCAGAGTCGCAACCCGCTATGACAGATGCGCCAAGACCTTCCTGTCCGCCGTCGCACTCGCCGCAACCGTCCTGTTCTGGCTTTGAAGATCAACGAGCCTGACCCTAGCGCAGCAAGGGGCCATCCTGATCCAGATATTCGGGATCAAAGCCCGCAAGGTCGACCAGTGCGGGCCGATTGTCTAAACTGACCTTGCCGCGCTGATAGGTGACCAACCCCTTTTCACGCAGCAGGCGGAGCACCCTGTTGACATGAACGGCGCTCAGCCCCAGCGCGTCGGCCAGGTGATACTGCGTCAGCGGGCAGTCAAATCCTGTCTTGTCCCCCACACCCACCAGCTTCAACCTTGCACCAAGCTCCAGAAGAAAGTGGGCCATGCGCGACTCGGCCGTGCGGCGGCCGATGTTGACCAGATGTTCGACGACCATGGCTTCATCCCGCGACGCCGCCCATAGCACAGCCATTGCCAGACGGGGCGCGGTGGCAAATCCGTCAAGGATGTCGGAGGCAAGCAATTCGGACGCTTCGATCCGTGTCACCGCTTCAACGCTGTGGTCGGTCGTTCTGAACAGCATGCTGCGCAAGCCCAGAAAATCTCCCGGCACCTGAAAATCGACGATCTGGCGCTCTCCGTCTGGCTGCAGCTTGTACGAGCACGCCCAACCTTCTGCCAGAATGTAGGCGGACTGGTTTTTCTGCCCCTCGTGGATCAGCGCCTGCCCGGCCGGAAAGACCCGCCGTCTCCGGTGAAACCGGACAAGCGTCTCCAGATCGGGGCCAGACAGGGCCACGAAGGCAGACAGCTTTCGTGTCAGTGGGCTTTGCAGGACCAATAATCGGCTTTCATCGGGGCCGGGGGCGGCGCTCGCATCCCTTGCAGTAGACGCCAAACTGGCCCGACAAGCTGCTTTGTATCAGTCCAGCTTATCAGAACCCGCCTATTGTGACGACTGGTTCGGATCTGATCCCGAAAATAGAAAGTGATGCCGCCCATGCCCTCCCCGAACGATGTCGCCGGGACAGCCGCCCTGGCCATTTGCGAGTCTCTGCTTCTGGCCCTGAATGATCACAACGTTCTTCCTGAATCAGAGATCGTTGGGGTCCTAAAGGATGCCGCCGCTTCTCATGCGCTTGCGGCGAGCAAGGACGGGTCAGGCCTGCATCAAGCGGTGGCTGCGTTGATCAACGGAATTCTCGCCGGCGGAAACTCGGTACGCCGGCGCTGAGGCGGCGAGAGGATTCCACAACGTCCTTCGCCCAACGCAATCGGGCCGATCCCCTGACTTGCGGGATCGGCCCATTGTGTGAAGGATTAGACTTCCGGCGAAATGATCACTTCGATCCGCCGGTTCTGGTTCCGGCCGGCTTCCGTGGTGTTGCTTGCCACTGGGTTGCCCGCGCCCACCCCCGCATAGGTCAGGCGGGACGAATTCGTACCAGTGGCGATCAGCACCCGGGTCACGGCCCGGGCCCGTTCCTCGCTTAGGCGCTGCGCTTCGGCAGGTACGCCCGTGTTGTCGGTGAACCCCCGGATGCTTGCCCGGGACGCGGGATAGTCTTGCAAGCTCCGCGACACCGCCGAAATCCAGTCGAGCGCACTGTTCTTGACCATGGCAGAGCCAGGTTCGAACAGCATCGCTTCTGGCAGCGTCACCACAATGGCCTGGCCGCGCATCACGGCTCGCGCCCCGCTTGCGCCGATCGACTCGTTCAGCGTACGCACCTGATCGTTCGAGGACTCGTCACCAGCCGTGCGGAAGACACCGTCCATGGACCGGCCTGCGACCTGGACGCCCGCGTCCGCTTCCGGAAGCATGCATCCCCCTAGCCAGAGGCAAGAAACGGCGAGGGGGAGAAGAGAGAGAGTTTTTGTGCCATGACTGTATCCTTTGAAGGGGGGTGCGGATCCTGCACGCTGCAGGTCTGCCAGCGGTCCCGATCGTGCAGGATGGGCCTTCTTGCCGTTCTTGTTCCTGACCTGGATCAGTCCCCGGCGGATACAGGCCCGAATGGCACAAATCCCGCGAGGAGCACCGGGCGTGTCCAACGGCCCAAGACCTGCCCGGGCAAGCTCGTTGCGCGCAGGTCCCGGGCGAAACGACCCGCCGATACCACGACAATAGGGCCGCCTTCCCTTGCTGGAAGGCGGCCCAAGTCATGGCTTCAGTCGCCGAAGGTCACGCCAGAGCATGAGTCGCGGCATCAAGCTGCTTGTTGGTCTCGGCATCGTCCTTGGCGGTGTTCGCCTTCTCGGCGGCCTGGTAATGCTTCAGCGCCGTATCCTTCTTCGCGCCCGCAGGCGCCTTGTCCCAGGCGGCCTTCACGGCGGTCATCTTTTCGGCAGTCTTCGTTTGCTCGGGTGTCATGGGATTTGTCCTTTCATGGACGGTCCGAGAATAAGAAGCGTGCAGACGTGCCAGACCTTGAGGATCAGCCCGTCCGCACGCTTCTCGGGTACTCGGAAAACGCACCGCAAAAATTTAGCGGGCACTCAGGACATATCCGAGGTCGGGGCGGGGCCGCACTTACACAGGTTGGCCCCTGCTCTGGCCACCCGGCAAACTTACCGTCGCCGCCCACTTTGACTGCCGCCGCTGGGTGGTCCACAGCGCAGGGACCCGCCTGGGTGCCCGGCCGGAAGCCCTGATGATTGGCCTCATGCCGTGCTGCATTGCTGGTGAAACAAGCGAAGCCAATGCTCCCCGTCCTGCATATAGGTCGAGGCGCACAGCGCCTTCAGGATCTGCGCATCAGCTTTCTCTGCCGCAGCGCGATAGGTCAGGATGCAAACGTCACGGCAGCTTGTCACGCGCCGTTCCGTGAGCTTGACACTGCGCCAACCGGGCCTTTGGCCCAGATGAAGCCAGATCTGGTCGCCCTGCAGGATCCCGGATGGCGCAGGAAAGATCATCACCGCGTTGGTCGCAGTTGTCGCCCGCGAGGCCTCTGCGTCGGCGGTCCAGAACTGGTTCTCCATGTCCCAGAGATGGGTCTGCTCCCAGGGTGACAGCGTGCCGGTCCTGTGCGCCACATGTCCCTGTTGTCCGGTTCTGGGACGATCCATCGTCACAAGCGCTCCTGAGTTCCGCTGGACGGTTCGTACCGCCGGCCAAGGGACGTCCGCGCGCACGGTCTCTATCGGGGCGCCCGCCGCATCAAGGATCGCCCGGCAATCGCCGGCACTAACATGGATCAGCCTGCGCCAACCCTTTGCGGTCTAGAAGGTCTCACGGTCTGCGAGCCGGCCCGCTGATCGGGCGCCCCGGCGGCCCTGCTCACCCGCCAGCCAGAGGGGTCTCCGGGCCGCGCGACGCTCCGCCAACCAACGAAAGCTCTCTCCATGCTGACCAACCCCGACAGCCTCCAGCCCGGCAATGCACCCGGCTTGCGCGTCAGCATCGGCTGTCGATTGCAGTACCTCTTTCCTCAACCGACGCCTCTGATCGCGATGCTGAATGTCCATTACTCGCATTTCGGCGACCTGGAGCGTGCGGATTACCTTGTCACAACGCCGAGCGTCCCGCTTGAAAGCTACCGTGACGGTTTTGGCAACTGGTGCACGCGGCTACTGGCGCCAGCGGGGGAATTCACTCTGTCAACCGATGGGGTCTTCCGGGACTCTGGCCAGACTGATCCGGTAGCGCCCCACGCCCAGCAACATGCTGTTCAGGACCTGCCGGTCGAGACGCTCGTCTATCTTCAGGGCAGCCGCTACTGCGATACCGACCTCCTCTCGGTCGAAGCGTGGCGGCTCTTCGAGGGGACAGCGCCGGGCTGGCCCCGGGTGCAAGCGATCTGCGACTTCGTGCACAGTCACGTGGCCTTCGACTACATGCAGGCCCGGTCCACCCGAACTGCATCGCAGACCATGGCCGAACGGCAAGGTGTCTGCCGGGACTTCGCGCATCTTGCCATCTCCCTTTGCCGCTGCATGAACATCCCGGCCCGCTATTGCACCGGCTACCTGAGCGATATCGGTGAGCCTCAGCCTCATCCTCCGGGTGACTTTGCAGCCTGGATGGAAGTGTTCCTTTCGGGCCGGTGGTGGATGTTCGACCCCCGCAATAATGCTCCCCGCTTTGCAAGAATTCTCATCGGGCGTGGACGTGACGCTGCCGACGTGCCTTTGACCCAGACATTCGGATGGAACACATTGACGGGGTTCAAGGTTTGGACGGAGGAACTCGCCCGAGGGACCTGACCCTTGCCCCGGTCGGCGAACAGCGATGCTGCTTCGGGCGGGCTGGCCAGCAGCGCGACAGAAGACCCTGAAAGTGCAGATACCTTATCGCCGTGCCGACGGGCCACTGAACCTGCTGGTGGACATCGAGCCATGGGAACGCCATTGGTCCGAGTGACCATGGCGAGGGGCATCACGTTCCTCGGCGACGGCGAGTGGCAGGCCCGCAAGCATGGTGTCCAGGGATGACGCCATTGGCGCAAGGTCCATCTGGCCATCGACACTGCCACATCCGACATCCGCGCGGTCGAGTTCACCCCCAGCCGGGAAGGCGGCAGCCCCGTCCTGCCGGACCTGCTGGACCAGATCCCACACGACGAAGACATCGGCACCGTGACCGCAGATGGCGCCTACGATACTCGCCGCTGCCACAGCGAAATCATCGCGCGCGGCGGCACCGCCATCATCCCGATACGCAAGAATGGTCGACCGTGGAAGGAGGATTGCCCAGCCGCCCAGGCCCGCATCGAAACCCTCCGCGCCACACGCCACTACGGCCGCGCGTTCTGGAGGCGATGGACAGGTTACCACGTCCGCAGCCGCGCCGAAGCCAAGATGCGCTGCCTCACGTCCTTCGGCGAGCACATCGCCGCGAGAGGCCCTGACCGACAAACCGCCGAAATCCACATCCGCGTCGCCTTCATAAACCGCTTCAATGCCCTCGGCACTGCCGAGATCATTCGCGTGGCCTGAACCTGAAGGCGAAAGGGGAGGTCACGCGTCAGGCAGCGTTTCTGCAACAACGCCGGTCTGCACACGTCCGCAGCCATGACCGGTATGTGCTGCCGCGCCCGACCTGGGTCGGCTGAAAGCAGCGGGAAAGGTCTGATCTGGCAGAGTTTTTTCAAAACTCAAAGGATTTTTGACAATCGTGTTGACAGATTGTCGCAGGCTCGCGAACCTTTACTCACCAGTTAAGAAATTTGCAAAGCCACGAATCGTCAACGGGGAAATCGCGATGCTGCAGGAACGCGTTGAAGGCAAATGGCTGGCGGCCTTTCGTCGCGTGCTGGCGCTGAACGGGATCGGCAAGGGCACGCCCATCGCCATCCTGTCGGAGACCCAGTCGCGGCCGGTGCTGGTGCATCTCTGCGAGCTGGCGGCTTATGACCTTGGGGCCGAGTTCTGCATGATCCAGATGCCGACACCGCCGCAGACCGCCCCGGTGCCCGTGAAGTCTACCGGGACGAGCTGGGCGATCCAGGGCAACCGCGCGGTGATCGAGGCGCTGAAGCTGGTGGACGTGATCGTCGATTGCACCGTGGAAGGCCTGATCCATGCCCCGGAATGGCCCGAGATCGAAGAAGCCGGGCGGACGCGCCTCTTGGTCATCACCAATGAACATCCCGAGATCCTGGAACGGACGGAGCCGAAGGCCGAACATGGGCCCAAGGTGCAGCTGGGCATCGAGATGCTGCGCGAGGCGTCGGAAATGCGTGTCACCTCGGCCATTGGCACCGATTTGACTGTGGACCTGCGCGGCGCGCCCTGTGGCGGAACGGCGGGGTTCGGGACGACACCCGGTGCGGTGGCGCATTGGCCGGGCGGCCTCTGCCTTGCCTTCCCCGGCAAGAACGCCGTGAACGGCCGCATCGTCATGGGGGTCGGGGACATGAACCTGACCTTCAAGACCTACCTGACCAGCCAGATCGATTTCACCATCGAGAATGACTTCGTCACTGCCATCAAGGGTGACGGCATCGATGCCCTGCATTTCCGCGAATACATGGACGCGTGGGATGACCGGAACGCCTATGGGATGAGCCATGTCGGCTGGGGCATGCACCCCGGCGCACGATGGGTTTCTGCGGCGATGTATGACAAGCGCGACATGCAGGCGGTGGAGTTCCGTGCCCTTGCAGGCTCGTTCCTGTGGTCCACTGGGGCCAACCAATATGCCGGGCGCTACACGCTTGGCCACTTTGACCTGCCCATGCGCAACTGCACCATCGCCCTGGATGGGCGCGTCGTCGTGAAAGACGGCGTTCTGCAAGGAGAGCTTTCCCTATGAATGCCCAATCCCCCACCCTCCTGCCGATGAGCAGCCCTGCCGACTATTACGACATGTCCCGCGTCCGCTCCGAAGTTGCGGCGGCCATGGCCAAGATCAATGCGATGGGTCCTGTGTTTGCGTCCCGTGCCAAGGCCGTGGATGACGAGGCGTCGTTTCCTACGGCAAACTACAAGGACCTGGCGGATGCGGGGTTCCTGGGGCTTAGCATCCCCGAAGAGTTCGGAGGCTGGGGCTTTTCCATGGGGGAATACGCCATGGTCGGGGCCGAGATTGCCAAATATTGCGGCGCAACCGCGCTAACCTTCAACATGCACAATTCATCCATGGCGTGGTCGCGCTTCATGTACGACATGCCCAACCTGACGCCCGAGGAAAAGGCCGAGTTTGCTCCTCTGCGCGCGCGTCAGTTCACCCGCGCCTTGAAGGAGCGCGCGATCTATTCGCAGCCCATTTCCGAAGGCGGGCAGAACTGGACGTCAAAGCCGAACCAGACACAGTGCCGGGCGGTCGAAGGCGGTTGGAAGATCAGCGGATTCAAGAAGTTCGCCTCGCTGGCTGGGTACTGTGACTATTACACGATCGTCTGCACCGAGGTGTTCGACGGTGTGGAGCCGCGGCATGAAGACACCATGCTGTTCGTCGTCCACAAGGACACGCCCGGTCTGACGGTCAAAGGGGACTGGGATCCGCTGGGCATGCGCGGCACCAACAGTCGCGACCTGATCCTGAAGGACGTTTTCGTCACCAAGGATGATCTGTTGATGCCGCGCGGTATCTTCGGGAAAACCCTGCCGAACTGGCCGCATATGATGGCGACGCTGTCGCCCACCTACATGGGCGTGGCGCAGGGAGCCTATGACTTTACCATCGCCTATCTTCAAGGCCGCGTCCCCGGCCAGCCCCCCATTGACCGCCGGATGTACGCCACCAAACGGGTGGCGGTTTCCAAGATGTATGCCCGCCTGGCCAGTATCCGCGCCCTGTGGTGGCAGGCATTTTCCGAAGCCAAGGGCATGCCGTCGAAGGCCGAGGTGATGCGGATGTATGCCGCGCAATACAACGTCATGGAGGGCGCGCAGGAACTGGCTGCGCTGGCCATCCGCACCTGTGGCGGGCAGTCGATGCTGAAGTCGCTACCGCTGGAGCGGATGTACCGCGACAGCCGCTGCGGGGCGCTGATGCTGCCCTATACCTCTGAGATCATGGAGGACTACATCGGGGTCCTTGCGCTGTACGAGATGACCGAGCTCGACACTGCGCCCGGGGACGAAGGCGGGGCGCGGAACTCGCTGTGGCGGGGCGATGCGGGTTCGCTGCGGGGCCTGCGCTGATGGGGCGTGACGTCGTCCAGGTTCAGGGCTATGTGCCCCATACGCCGGACGACGTCTGGCTAACCTTGCGGGATTTCTTCGGGGCCTGGCATCCGTGGGTCGCCACGATCCGTGAAGAGCAGGGGCCGAAAGGCGCGCGTATCCGAGCCTTTACCGTCACGGGCGAGGACGCGACCTATCGCGAGCAGCTGACCTACTTCTCGGACAGCGACCGGGTGCTGGGCTATACCCATCTGGAAGGCATCAGGGGTTGCGAAGCCTATGATGCCCGGGTCACGGTGACCCCGGCAGAGGGTGGTGGCAGCCATGTCGGTTGGACGGCGACAGTGCGCGCCCCGGCTGGGCGGCTGGGCGAGATCTGCGAGGGGACGAAAGCGGTTTTCAACGCCGGGATCGAGGCGTTGGCAGACGCTGTGGCGGCCCACTCTCACCAGCCTTCCCCCCGGAAGCATGAAAAAGTCGGCGTGGACGCCGATACCTTGCTGGAAACGCTTGTTCTTGACGACCTGCCGCGCCTCGCCCTGACGGTGACCCCCGATCTAGGCGACGGGCGGCTGTGCCTGTTCCTGCACGGGATCGGGGGCGGGCGGTCGAACTGGGTTGACCAGTTGCGGGCCGTTGGCGGGGTGATGCGCGCCGCTGCTCTGGACTTGCGCGGATATGGCGACAGCACGCTTGGCGCGCGGCAGTCCACGGTCGAAGACTATTGCGCCGACATTCTGCGGGTCGCGGAACAGCTTGGGGCGAAACGGCTGGTGCTGGTGGGGCTGTCCTACGGGTCCTGGATCGCCACGTCCTTTGCGATGCGCCATCCGGACATGCTGGACGGGCTGGTCCTTTCTGGCGGCTGCACGGGCATGTCCGAAGCGGGCCCCGATGAGCGCGAGGCGTTCCGTGTCAGCCGCGAGGTGCCTTTGAACGCAGGACAGACCCCAGCCGACTTTGCGCCTACCGTTGTAAAGGTTCTGGCCAGCCCCGGCGCGCCAGAGGCAATCCGGCAGCAGCTATTTGAGAGCATGGCCGCAATACCGACGGGCACCTATCGCGACGCGCTGTTGTGCTTTACCAACCCGTTGGAGCGGTTCGATTTCGCGCGCCTGACGATGCCGGTCCTGATGATGACAGGCGAGCATGACCGGCTGGCGCCGCCGGCAGAAATTCGGGGCGTTGCAGGACGCATCTGGGACGCGGCGCCCCGCCCGGACGTGCGGTTCGAGGTGATCGCCGGGGCCGGGCACGTCTGCAACGTCGAGGCGCCCGACGACTACAACGGCCCGCTTCTCGACCTGCTGGAACGGTTGCCATGACCTTGCCCCGCCGTCAGCAGAACCGGCTGAACCGCGAGCGGGCGATCCTGGATGCGGCGCTGAAGGTGTTTGCGGCGCAAGGCTACACGGGGGCCTCGATGGATGCGGTGGCTGCGGAGGCGGGGGTGACGAAGCCGACGCTCTATTCCTACTTTCCGTCGAAGGAATCGCTGTTCCAGGCGATGATGCTGGGCAAGCGCGATGCGATGCTGGATGTGTTCGAGCATCCTTCGGACCAGGGCATGGTCGCCGACCTTCTGGTCTTTGCCTGGGCCTATGCCGATACGGTGATGCGCCCGGAGATGCTGGCGCTGGCCCGGCTAATCATCGGCGAGGTGCAGAGGTTTCCGGAAATCGGGCGGGCCTATCAGGCGTCCGGTCCGGACCATCTGCTGCGCGGGATCATGCGCTATCTGGATGGCCAGCGCCGCGCAGGGCGGTTGGAGTTCGAGGATGCGGAACTCGCCGCCCAGGATCTGTGGGGGCTTATCCTGTCGGCGCCCCGGACCCAGGCGCTGTACATGCCTGACGCACTGCCAGACCGCGAGACGCTGCGGCGGTATATCCTGAACGGGCTGCGGGTCTTTCTGAAGGCCTATTCCACCCAGCCCGCGCCGGACCTTCAACAACTTGAGGCGCTCGAAAGCGACCCTTCCCAACAGGTGACCCATGACGCTTGACGACTACCTTGCCGACCCCGGCAGCCGCTTTGCCACGGTGGCGATGACCGATACCAACGGACTTCTGCGCGGGCAGATGGTGTCGGTGGGCAGTCTGAAGGGGATTGCCAAGGCGGGCATGGGCATGGCCCCGGCGCAGTTGGCGCTGGACCCGACAGATGTACATCTGAACCTGCCGGGGGTGAATGACGATAGCGGCGATTTCCATGACGATCCGCTGGTGGTGGATCCCTCCACCGCGCGTCGCCTGCCATGGTCGAAGCCGGGGCATGACTTGCTGGTGTTGTCGAACTTCACCGGCGCATCGGCCGAGCTGTGCCCGAGGTCGATCCTGACCAAGGTCCTGGCGCGGGCGGCTGAGGCGGGTCTTTTCCCGAAATACGGGATGGAGCTGGAATACACGCTTTTCAACGAGACGCCGCAAAGCGCCAAGGCCAAGGGGTACCGCGACCTGCAACCCGCGACGCTGCACGCCAGCCACGACCTGATCATCTACCAGGCGGTACAGACTGAATGGTACGAGGCGCTGTCGGCGATCTGCGAGCCACTGCGCATCGACCTTGCCAAAATGCACGAAGAGATCGGCGGGGGATTCATGGAATGCTGCATCGGCGCGGGCGGCGGGTTGGAGCCTGCCGATCAACTGGTGCTGTTGAAGAACTTCCTGCGCGCGCTGGCTTTGCGGCAAGGCAAATCCGTCACCTTCATGCCGCGCTGGAACGAGGCGGCGGACAGCCAGTCGATCCACCTGCACATGAGCCTCAAAGACAAGGCGGGGACGCCGGTTTTCTGGGATGCCGCGCAGAAGAACGGCGTCAGCCAGATGTTCCGCTGGTTCCTGGGTGGGCTGCAGGCCTTCATCGGCGACATGACCCTGATCTTTCAGCCCACGGTCAACAGCTATCGCCGCTTTGCGCCTGGCACCTTTGCCCCGCCCGGCCTGACCTGGGGCTTTGAAAACCGCACCACCTGCTTCCGGCTGGTTGGCCATGACCCGGGAAGCTTACGGGTGGAAAACCGGCTGCCGGGGGCTGATACCAACCCCTACCTGACCACCGCCGCCACGCTGGCCGCTGGTATCGCCGGCATCCTTGGCAAGATTGAGCCTGATCCCGAGGTTCTTGGTTCGGGCTATGCCCAGACGCCCTCGCGCGACTTTGCCCGCTCCATGCCCGAGGCGATTTCCCGCCTGCGCGGGTCGGCATTTGCGCGCGACTGGCTGGGCGACCGCTTCGTCGATGGCTTCACCGCCACCCGCGAAAGCCAGCACGACGAGTTCCGCCGTCGGGTTCCCGACGTGGAACTGCAACGCTTCTTCGATCTGGGCTAGGCCATGGACCTGCGCAACCGCTTTCTGGAAGCGATGTCCCGCGCCGCTACTTTTGTGGCCGTCGCCACCACTGACGGCGATGCGGGGCGGTTCGGCGTTACGATATCATCGCTAACCTCGGTGTCGGCCGATGGTGAGCAACCTTCTCTTCTGGCCTGCATCCATCACCTCTCGCCCGCCGCCACCGCGATCCTGAAGAACCGGGCTTTCGCCGCAAACCTTCTTGCCGAAGACCAGCAGGTCATCGCCAACCGTTTCGCCGGCCGCGGCGCACCCGGTGAGCACGCCGTGCGCTTTTCAACCATCGACTGGGTGACCGGGCCGCTCGGCCAGCCGCTATTCCTCGGTGCAACCGCGACCCTCGAATGCCGTCTGGCCACCGCCGTTCTTTGGGAAACCCACTACATCATCGTCGGCCGCGTCGCGAGCGTACGGCTTTCGGACAATCCTGCCGCACTGCTCTACGGGCAACGCGCTTACAGAAGGGCCGTCAACATCAAGACCGACTGAAAGAAAGACCAAAGAAGAACAACAGGGATAGGAAACACATGAACAACTCAGTGTCGCCGGAAGCGAACCGGCTGAAGAAGAATGCCATCGGCTTGGGCCTTCTGGTCTTCATGGTCATCTCGGCGGCAGCACCGCTGACCGGGATCGCAGGAGCCATTCCGATTGCAATGCTCTTGGGCAATGGGGCAGGCATTCCCGGCACATTCATCCTGATGGCCATCGTTATGGCCATCTGGGCCGTCGGCTTTGTCGCACTTGCGCGGAACGTACGCAATGCTGGCGCCTTCTATGCTTATGCCGCACGCGCGCTTGGCGGTCGTTTCGGAGGGGCGATCGCGCTCATGGCTGTCCTGGCCTACAACGCGATGATGGTCGCCCTTCTCGGCCTTCTTGGCGGAGTTGCAGCCGGGGTCTTTGGGCAGTTTGGCCTGAACCTTCCCTGGTGGGGATGGAGCCTGATCGCTACGGCGATCATCGGTATCCTCGGCTACAAGGAAGCAGAGGTTTCGGCAAAGGTCCTTATGGTCCTCGTGGTGCTGGAGGTGTTGATCGGGCTTGTCGTTGCCGTCTCTATCGTCGCCAAGGGCGGTGCGGGCGATCTGACCTACAATATTCTCGATCCCAATCTTATCTTTGTCGGAGGCGGAACGGTGGCAGCGATCCTGTTCACCTTTGGATCGTTCATCGGCATCGAGGCGACGGCGATCTATGCCGAAGAAGTGCGCGATGCCGACAGGACCGTGCCGAAGGCGACCTTCGTCGCGATCTTCCTGATTGCGATATTCTATTCCTTTGTAACCTGGACAATGGTTGTCGGCACCGGGGTTGACGCGCTTGTGCCTACGATCGCGGCGCTGCCTGATCCGACGCTGTATTTCTTCATGCTCGCCGAGCAATACTCCGGCGGCACGGTTGCGATGGTCCTTGGCCTTCTGCTGGTCAGTTCGGTCTTTGCCTCTGCCCAGGCCATGCACAACTTCATCGCCCGCTATTTCTATGTCACGGGGCGCGAAGGCCTACTACCAGACTTCATGGGCGTCACCCATGCCAGCCACCAAAGCCCCCATGTAGGCTCTGTCGTGCAAACTGTGCTTGCGGTGATTGTCGTGGCGGTCTTTGCCTTGCTGGGGCTTGATCCGGTGCTGAACCTGTTCACCTGGATTGCTCAGGTCAGCGTTTTCGGCGTGCTGACGATGATGGCAATCACTTCCTTCGCGGTGATTGCCTATTTCCGCAAGGCTCCTGGGCTCGAGCCGGCCTGGAAGGTCGTCGTGGCGCCCCTTGTGTCTGGCCTGATCATGTCGGCCATGGCGATCTATACGCTGATCGGATTTGGCCCGGCGACCGGAACGGCTGCGCCGCTGTCCTATATCCTGCCGGGTCTGGTGCCGATCTTCGGGGTCCTGGGCTATTTCATCGCAGCCAACCTGGAAAAGACGGATCCCGCACGCTTTGCCGAAATGGGCGCCAACCGCGCCTAGGTCTTTCCCAAGTGGGGCGGGCCTTCAAGGCCCGCCTCGCCTTCACCTAGCGAGTTCAGCTTACGAAAGGCAGTCACATGGGTCGTGATCCCAGGCATGACATCCTTTTTGACCCGATCCAGATCGGACCCAAGACGCTGCGCAACCGATTCTGGCAAGTGCCGCACTGCAATGGCGCTGGGTCGGACAAGCCCGGCTTCCAGGCGATGCACCGGGGCATGAAGGCCCAGGGCGGGTTTGCCGCCGTCTTCACCGAGGTTTGCATGGTCGCTCCCGACAGCGACCCCATGCCCTGGGTCGGTTCCAAGCTGATCGACAAGGGCGATATCCAGAACCTGCGCATGATGACCGAGGAAGCCCATCGCCACGGCTGCCTGGCCGGCGTGGAACTGACCCATGGCTCCAGTTTCTGTTTCAACGCCGAAACGCGGATGCCCAACCGCGCCCCCTCGCAGGTTCCCAACGAGATGGAGGGCATGTCCAGCGCACGCGAGATGTCGCAGAAGGATATCCGCAAGATGCAGCGCGACCACGTCGATGCCGCCCTGCGCGCGCGTGAGGCGGGGTTTGACCTTCTGACCGTCTTCTGCGGTCTGGCCACCGTGCCGAACTATTTCCTTTATCCTTGGAACAACAAGCGCACCGACGCATACGGCGGAAGCTTCGAGAACCGAGCGCGCTTTACCGTCGAGTTGATGCAGATGATGCGCGAAGAGATCAAGGACTGCGCCATCGGCATCCGCTTCCCCATCGACACGTTAGACGCGCCCTTCGGCTATGGTGATCAGGGCGTGCGGGCCGAGGACGAGGGGGTGAAGTTCATCGCCCTGCTGGATGACCTCGTCGACTATTGGGACATCAACATCGGTACGCTCAACTGGGGCGAGGACGCAGGATCGTCCCGGTTTTTTGAGAGCAACCACGAGGCGCCCTATACCCGCCACGCCAAGCGCGTCTCGAAAAAGCCAGTCATCAATGTGGGCCGCTTCACCGACCCGGATGTGATGGTGAAGGCGATCAATTCGGGCCAGTGCGACATCATCGGCATGGCGCGGCCCTCGATTGCCGATCCGTTTCTGCCCAACAAGATCCGTGATGGGCGGTATGAGGACATCCGTGAATGTATCGGCTGCAACGTCTGCGTCAGCCGATGGGAAAAGGGTGGCCCGCCGATCTGGTGCACCCAGAACACCACAGCGGGCGAGGAATACCGTCGCGGCTGGCACCCGGAAATTTTCGTGCCAACCCGTAATCCTGAACCCGCAGTCATGGTGGTGGGCGCGGGCCCCGCTGGCCTTGAATGCGCCATGGTGCTGGGCAAGCGAGGCTATGAAACCGTTCAGCTTGTCGATGCAGGACCTGCGGTCGGCGGGCATCTGAATTGGGTCACCAAGCTGCCGGGCTTTGGCACCTGGAAGCGCGTGGTGGACTGGCGCAAGACCCAGATCAGCCTGCATACCCATGTCGGGATCGAGTTGAACACCAGGCTCAGCCTTGACGACATCCTAAACTACGGCGCGCAGCACGTGATCTTCGCCACAGGCTCCAGCTGGGACACCACGGGGATGAGCGCGCCGATCCACGACTACATCGCCGGCGCAGATGCCTCCAAACCCGAAATCGTGACGCCGGATCAATATGTCCGCGACGGCAAGAAGGTTGGCAAGCGGGTCGTGGTGATTGACCATGACGCCTATTTCATGGGCTCGGCCGTGGCGATTGATCTGGCCGAAAAGGGCCATGAGGTGGTCTATCTGACCCACAATGAAAGCGTCGGCCCCTATCTGCGCTACACACTGGAAGAACAGCGCACCCACATGAAGTTGATGGAACTGGGGGTCAAGCTGCTGCCAATGCAGTTCGCCCTATCTGTCGAGGGCGGCAAGGTGACCTCGGTGAACAAGTGGACCAACGAGGAAACCGAAACTGCCTATGACTCGGTCCTGATGGTCACCTGGCGCAAGTCGGAGTGCGCGATCTATGACCAGCTGCAAGCCCAGCCCGAGCGGTTGAAAGAGGCTGGCATTTCGTCGATCCACCTGATCGGCGACGCGCATACGCCGGGGATGATCGCGCAGGCAACCTTCTCGGGCGCCCGTCTGGCGCGTGAGTTCGACACCGAAGACCCCGATACGCACCAGCCCTTCATCCGCGAACGCCGCCTGATCGGTGCAACCGAGGACGATTATCAGCTGGGCGCTCTCACTTTGTCGGCAGCCATAGGCGGAGGACGGTAGGATGACCTATCCCGATACCCTTATGCCCACCCCTCTTGCCCCGCTTTATGGTGACGGGGTGGTAGAATGGATGGACGTCTTCGGCTTTGCCGTTCCCCTTACCTGGGGCGACCCCGCGGCCGAGTATGACGCCATCCGCAACCATGTGGCGGTGATAGAGTTCTCGATGCTGCTGAAATACGACGTGACCGGATCTGGGGCAGCCGATTGCGTTAACCGGGTGTTTTCACGCGATGTGACGGCCATGAAGGCGGGGCGGGTGGCTTATGGCGTGGTGGTGACGCCCGATGGCCACATGATCGACGACTGCACGGTCTTCTACCACAGCGCCGAACGGGTGATGGTTATGGGTGCCAATCCGCGCCTGGGCGAAGACCTGACAGCCGCCGCCGGGACGGGAGTAACGGTGCGGGAATGCAGGGCCGACTATGCCCAGATTTCCGTGCAAGGGCCTAAGTCGCGTGCCCTGCTGCAAGAGCTTACGACTGCGGATCTTTCCAACGCTGCGCTGCCCTACTACGATTTCCGCGCCGGCGTAACTATCGCCGGGATTCCCATGCAGATCAGCCGTCTGGGCTTCACGGGCGAGCTTGGCTATGAGCTTCTGCTGCCGGTCGACCGGACGCCGGACCTTTGGGCCGCGCTGACGGCGTCGGGCCAGAAGCACGGCCTGCGGCCCGTGGGAGGTGCGGGGCTTATGATGGCGCGCATCGAGGCGGGTCTTGTCATGGGCGGGCTGGAATATGATGAAGCCTCAACTCCTTGGGAATGCCGGATGGGATGGGCTGTCGATCTGTCGAAGCCGGACTTTCAGGGAAAGGCCGCCCTCGCCGAATTGGAAGGTGGAGCACGGATAACTTTGGTCTCTATCGCCTTTCCCACAGGCGTAGAAGGTCTGGACGGGGCCGATATCATGGTCGACGGAAGTCCGGCAGGAACGATCAGCATGGCTGTTCCCTCACCCGCGCTTGATGGAAGAATGCTGGCACTGGCCAGGATCGACAAGGCGTATGCACTGGTCGGAACCACTGTTTCCTCCCAGGGCAATTCCGGGACCGTGGTCGCTATGCCGGTCTATGACCCCGATCGCAGACGCACGCGCGGGTGAAGGCGCAAGCGCAATCCTGATCTCTTTTCGGGAACTGGAAGAAATCCATCCGACGGCGTTGTCGCAGAACTCTCACGGTCGAGGATTCATATCGTGAATCCATGCGGTTACCGGATTTCACGGCGTTGGCGCCGGAGCTTGAGGATCTGTGTCGCCGGATGTGCCGGTGTTGCAGTGGCAGCGGACTGAGCCAATGGCCTTTGCTGATCCCGGATCGGAGGAGGACATCTCAGCGACACCAGAGGTTCATCGCCGGATTTGTCAGTGAGCGGATCGGCCGATCGATCCCAAACGGCCTTGCCGCGGGCATCAAGAAAATGTCCCTATCGGGTTCTCCTTGCCGAGTCTCCTGGAGCGATGGGTCAAGCATGGTACAGAAACGCATCACGAACGATTGGATCGTGAATCGCTTCGATGAAATCTACCCGATCTATCGCATGGCCTTCGCTCGGCTGCTTGTGACGCTTCGGCGAGATTTCGACGGTGATCTGGATGCAATGTTCGTGCTCCTGACACTCTCCCTTGGCACGGACCGCGAAGGCTGGGCACAGGCGCTCCTCGGCAATAGTGTGAGCTCGGTCCAGAGGGGTGTGACGAACACACAGTCGATTGCGCTTGCCTCGGGGATTCCCCGAGAGACTGTGCGACGGAAACTGAATGCAATGGAGATGCGCGGCTGGGTCTTGCGCGACGAGAACGGCAACTGGGCGCCGACCCAGGGTGCCTTGAAAGACCTCCGCGCAAGTTCTCAGGAAACGATCAACTTCATCCGCGCAGTTGCCGCCGCGGCAATGTCAGCCGATCTGGACCGACCCCGAGATCGACCACCGCAGGAGTGAAGGTAACCCGGTCAATGGTGCCCGCTCGAAGAAAACGGTGATGCGCCGTTCCACACATGCCCAAAATGGGCATGGCGCGCCGGACTTCTGCGTCAGGATTGTATAGCCTCTACCACAGGCGATTGGTCGGTCGCCCAGTCCAGGGCGGGGATGGTCGGATGGGTCCGAGGAACGGAGCAGCGGCGGCCTTCATCATTGGACTTGCCGCGTTCGGATCGCTCCTTTTGCCTTTGCCGGCTCAAGCGCAAGTCGGCCTTGCGAACTCCGGCCCCTTCGATCAGAGAGAGATCCAGACAGTTACTGTCCGCATCGTGAACCCCAGCCCCGACGCCGCCTTTAACCAGCGGATCGAGGATGCCGTTCGCCGCGGTATCCGTCTATTCCCCGGTCAGCGCTATTCGGACGAGGCGATCTCGCTCGCGCTTGGGCAGGTGACGCGGCGCAACCCGCAGATCGCGAGTGCGACTTATGAGCCCTCTCCCTCGGTCATGGACGGGGTGGACGTGACGGTCATCGTCACCCTCGGCGATGGGGTACAACCGGCCGAGGGCCGCGGCATGGCGGTCACAGGCAACGCGAAGGATTTCCCGCTTATCATCGACCGCAACGGGACAATCCTGAAGTTCAAGCTCGACCTCTTCGCGCTTTACTATGGCAACAACAATGCCTGGTACGGCCAGCCCGGACCGATGCTTGCGGGCAACCCGATTGTCCAGGGGACACCGGCGGGGAAGGGGTGGAGCGACTGGGTCGAAGGATATGTGACCTATGGTGTCTATGGCATTACGCCCATCACCGAGAACCTCTACGCCTACGGCTCTCTTTCGGCGATAACCTCCGGCTCCACGGGTCAGGAGCTCTTCACCAACGAGACGCGCGATTACACCTATTGGGAGGACGCCTACGTGGGCCTTGTCGGCGGCAACGTCGACGGCGCGGGCAACCGCCTCACCTTCAACCTCGCGGCCGGACGCCAGCGCTTCACCCTGGCGAATGGCTTTCTTATCGCGAACACCGCATCGAACGGCTGGGATCGGGCGGCACTGCAGGCTAATGCGCGCTGGGCCTCCGACATGCTCGCCCTCGGCGAGGTCGCATGGAACCAGACCAAATTCCAGGCCTTCTGGGTCGACCCGGACGAACTTCCTATCCTCGACACCGACACGAAGATCGCAGGGGTGAACGTCGAAAGCTTCGTTTCCGATGGCCTCATGGTCGGCGCGTCATGGCTCACGGTCCCTGAATCAACGCAAAGCTACTTCAGCCCGACTGGCACTGTCGCGGGCACGCGAGAGGGGATGCAGATCGTCGATGCCCGTTTCAACTGGACCGTGAATCCGAATGGCGCACCCGGTCCCTTCTTCGGTGCCGAATACGCCCGCCAGACGAACGAAAACTTCGACATGGACGCCCGCGCGGGCTGGGTGGAGGTCGGATACAGCTTTGCCCGCTCGACTTGGACGCCCACGATCAGCTACCGGCTCTCCTATTTCTCGGGCGACGATCCCGAAACAGCGACCTACGAACGTTGGGACCCGCTGCTCTCGGGCGGGACGGGCGAGCAATGGGTGCAGGGCGCAAACCACTTCAAGGTCGTGCAGGACTCGAACGTCATCGCCCACCGGCTCCAGGCTCGCTTCATGCCGGCTCCGAAGATCGAGGTCGTCCCGCAGCTTTGGGCCTTCTACGCCGACACCGAGAACAACATCGGCGGCAACCCCGCGCTCACGTTCCTTGATGGCAAGGAATACGGGTTCGAGGCGAACCTCACTGCCAAGTGGTTCCTGAGCCGGAACACCTATGTCCACGGACACATTGCCTACACGATACCCGGCGACGCGACCCAGGCCGCGCTCGGCGGCGATGCGAAGAACTGGCTGAGCACGATGATTTTTGTCCGATACTCATTCTGATCAGGAGATCCGAGATGCGCAGACGTCAGGTTCTGGCAGGAATTGGTGGCGCCGCGGCGAGCGGGGCCATGGTGACCGAGGCGTCGGCTCAGGCCGCTGTGACCGCACCTGCCATAGGCCCCTACGCCGAACCTTGGAATCCGGCCGATCCGGACATCCCGGCACGCCGCAACATCGCGAAAATGCCCGACGACTACTTCACCCCCGGCCGCTTTGCCGGGAAGACGGTGCTTGTTACCGGTTGCGCGCGCGGCATGGGCGCGGGCGCGGCATGGCGGCTTGCCCGCGAAGGCGCGAACGTCGTGGGCGTTGACTGGCTTGAGGCCGAGGGCCGCGCCACCATGGAGGAAATTGCAGCTGAGGGCCACGGAACGCGCTTTGTTTCGGGCGACGTGGGCGAGGATGCGACCTGCGCCAACATGATCGCAGCCGCGGTAGAGGCCTTCGGTGGCATCGACGCTGCGCTCAACAACGCAGGCGTCATGGACGGCGTCTTCTCGGGCGAACCCATCGACTATGCCGCGCAGAAAGACCTCGTCTTTGCCCCGATCCACGAGGCAACAGAGGCCTACTGGGACAACGTCTTCCGCACCAACGTGAAGGGCGTGTTCCTTTCAATGCGCCACGAACTGCGCCAGATGCTGGCGCAGGGCCGGGGCGGGTCCATTGTCAACGTGGCCTCTATCGCCGGGCTCACAGGCCTCGCCGGAAACCCCGCCTATGTGGCCTCAAAGCACGCGGTCAACGGCATCACGAAGAACGCGGCCGTAGACTACGCGCCCTACGGCATCCGCGTAAACTCGGTCAACATGGCCGCAACCGACACGCCGATGGTCGCCCGCGCGGGTGCGCTCGTGGCCGCGCAGAACGCGGCTGCGGGGCCGGGTCCGGCCATGGGGCGGATCAAGACCCAGTCGCTTCTTGCCTACACCGACCAGAACCGTCGTCCCGCCACCGTGGCCGAACAGGTCAGCATGATGTGCTACCTGCTTTCGTCTGAGTCCGGGAACATGACCGGTGCAACCTACGCGACCGATGGCGGCTGGACCGCCTACTGACCTTTCCGCGCGGGCTTTCCGCGCCATCCCGCAAGGAGACACCATGGATCGAAGAGGCATGCTCAAATCGCTCGGCGTCGCGGCGGCTGGCGCGGCAACTGCCGCAGCCGGTACCGCCGCCGAGGCGCAAGAGGCTAACGCCGAGATGAACCTCGCGCTTGCGGACTGGTCTACTCCCTGGAGCCCGCCGGACCCCGAGATCCCCGGACGCCAGAACATGGTCCGGGTGCCAGACGATTACTTCATTCCCGGTCGCTTCGTCGGCAAGACATTCATCGTCACGGGGGCCGCCCGTGGCATGGGCGCGGACGCCGCGCGCCGCCTCGCTCGTGAAGGTGCGAACGTCGTGGGAGTCGACATCCTCGATGAGCTTGGTGCGCAGACGGTGGAAGGCATCCGGGCCGAGGGTCTGAGTGCCACCTTCGTTCCGGGCGACATCTCGCGGGACGCCACCTGCGCCGAGATGGTGCGGGTGGCCGTCGAGACCTATGGCGGAATCGACGGGGCGATCAACAATGCGGGTGTCATGGATGCACTCTTCCCGGATGAGCCTATCGACTACGTCAACCAGAAGGACCGCGTCATGGCGCGGATCGACGAGGCAGGGGACGACTACTGGCACCGAGTCATGGAAGTGAACGTCACGGGCATGTTCTACTCGCTGCGCCATGAACTGCGGCAGTTGATGAAGCAGGAGCGCGGCGGCTCGATCGTAAACGTGGCATCTGTCGCGGGTATCCGCGGCTTCGGCGGCACCCCGCCCTATGTGGCCTCGAAGCACGCCGTGCAGGGTCTGACCAAGAACGCTGCCATCGACTATGCGCCCTTTGGTATCCGCGTGAACTCAGTCGGGATGGCCACAACACTCACCCCGATGTTCGAGCGCGCGTTCGAGATCATCAACCAGCGTCGCGCCACCGGGTTCAAGGACACGGGCCTCGGCCTTTACAAGAGCTTGAGCCTTCTCCAGTTCAGCGACCAGTCGAAGAAAGGATCGACCTCTGCCGAGCAGGTGGCGATCATGCTCTTCCTTCTGTCGCCCGAGGCGTCGAACATCACCGGGTCCACCTACAACACCGACGGCGGCTTCACGATCTTCTGACCGCCCCCCCACCTTGGCAGCCAGCGCATCAACGGCCGCCGGCCACAGACGGGGGAATGTGCAGTCCGCTCAAGCCGGACATTCCTCTGCATCTCCAGGGGGTTGAACACGACGGGGTGTATTCGGCGGGCCGGATGGTCCCGAGAACGATGTGCGATGCCCCGCAATCGGACTTGTGGTGAATGAGGACGCGAACGCTCATGCCGGAAACCTGTCGCGCGTGCGGTTGGCGAAAGCGACCAGCGAGAGCATCACCGGCACCTCAACCAGCACGCCAACAACTGTGGCAAGCGCGGCGCCGGAGTTGAGGCCAAAGAGGCCGATGGCGACGGCCACTGCCAGTTCGAAGAAGTTCGAGGTTCCGATCAGCGCGCAGGGGGCGGCAACCTTGTGCGGCAGTTTCCAAGCGTAGGCCCAAGCATAGCCAAGCGCGAAGATGCCATAGGACTGGATGATGATCGGCACGGCAATGAGCGCGATCAGCAGTGGTTGGGCGATGATCACTTGACCCTGAAAGCCGAACAGCAGCACGACGGTCAGCAAAAGGCCAAGAACCGACCCGGGCTTGATCTTCGCGGTGAAGTCCGAAACCGTCGCTTCTCCCCCGCGCGCGGCCAGGGCCTGCCGCGTCAGCGCCCCGGCGATCAGGGGGATCACGATGTAGAGGACGACCGACAGGATCAGCGTCGCCCACGGCACGGTGATGTCGGTTACGCCCAGAAGGAGAGCGACGATCGGCGCGAAGGCCACGACCATGATCAGGTCGTTCACGCTGACCTGGACCAGCGTGTAGTTCGGATCGCCCCTGGTCAGTTGCGACCAGACGAAGACCATCGCCGTGCAGGGTGCCGCGCCCAGCAGGATCAGCCCCGCGATGTATTCGGGGGCCTTGGCCGGATCAATCAGCCCGGCGAAGACGTGGTCGAAGAACAGAACCCCAAGTGCCGCCATGGTGAAGGGCTTGACCAGCCAGTTGATGGCCAGCGTGATAATCAGCCCCTTCGGCCGCCGACCGACATCCTTCAGCGAACCAAAGTCGATCGCGATCATCATCGGATAGACCATCGCCCAGATCAGCACGGCCACGACCAGGTTGACCGAGGCATATTCCAGCCCCGCAAGGGCCGCGAAAAGGTCCGGCATGACATTGCCAAGCAGAAGTCCGGCAAGGATGCAAAGGGTGACCCAGAGGGTCAGCCAGCGTTCGAACAGGCTCATGCGGTTCCCTTTCGATCAGGAACGCAGCAGGCATCGCCAGGGGGCGGTGTCAGGCGGGCGATGAACTCCGAGAGAGGAGAAAGCGCGGGAGGGTTAAGTGCATAGCACACACGCGGACCGTCTATCTCTCCCGAGATGATACCCGCCGCCTTCAGAATCCGGAGGTGCTCGGAAACCGTGGACTGCGCCAGGCCGACAGCATCCACGATATCGCCGCCGATGCAGCCGGGCGTGGACAGCAGAAGTTGCAGGATGCGCAGACGCGCAGGATGCGCGAGCGCCTTGGCCAGATCTGCAAGGTGATCGTTCTGTGGCACTCGTGCTACCAGTATTCGTTAATCGTCGATTGGCGATATCATCGTCGCTGTGAGAGAACAACCCCGGGAAAAGCAGTGATCAGGACCTTTGCTTCTTGTCTGGTCCTTACCTGCAAGCGTTGCGAAATCTGGCCTGCTCCCCACAGCCAGATATGCCGGGCTGACCATCGCTCCGTGTAGCCCGGAACGCCGACGCGCCATCAGAGCGCCGATGCGTCAAGAAACCGTGGAAGCCCGACACCGCCGGTGTCATCATGGTCGACAGCGCGTCAGAGGTAGTGCATCTGGCCGTTGATCTTCACGTACATCTCATCGAGATGCCATCGCCACTGGGGGCAGGTCCTCATCCGCTCGACCCGCCGCCGACGGATTTCCGCGGCGAACATCGGGCCGACCCTGTTCCACCAGAACCGCACCGTTTCACGGGAGCAGGTCAGTCTCGCTAAACCCCTTTGAAACAAAAAGAAAAAAGGTCCCGTCAGGGACCTCATCTCGGGTTTGCGATGTGCAAGTGGCGGAGGGAGCGGGTCTGATATCCAACCTTATCCGCTTCCAGAGCCTTCTTTCTCCGCCAGCTTCCGCCAGACCGCGTCGCCATTGACGAGGTCAGAAACGGCGACGGCCAGCCCGCAAGAGCTTGAGAGGGCTACTTTTACACGTTCCTTACGCGATCAAGCACGATCTCGCATGGAGCCTTTACGCAGCCCTACGGCAGTGTCCAGCACAGCAACCTCAGGAGCCTTGCCATGCTGGACCAATTCTACATCGTCCTCGGCCTCGCTGTTTTCGCGGGCTTCGCCTTCGGCATCCGTGCCGCCGAGCGGCTGTGAGGGCGGTACCATGTTCGATCTGATCCTGGGGCTCGCCGTGGCAGCGGGACTATTCGTCTATCTCGGCGCGGCGCTGCTGCGGCCCGACCGGTTCTAGGGGGGCCGCAGCATGACCCTGCTTTCCTACTTTGCCTACTTCGCCGCGCTTGTTGGTCTGGCCTGGATGCTCGCGATATGGATGACGCGCGTCTACGCAGGGAACCTTCCTTCGCCGCTTCTGCGGACCGAGGCGGCGCTGTTGCGCCTCAGCGGTGCCGCGCCAGACCGGGGGATGGGCTGGGGGGCCTATGCGCTGGCCGTTCTGGCGTTTAACGCCACATGTTTTGTCGTGCTCTACGTCCTGCTTAGGGCGCAGGGCGCGCTTCCCCTGAACCCCGACGGCATCGGCGGAATGGCCCCCGATCTGGCGTTCAACACCGCCGTCAGCTTCGTGACCAACACCAACTGGCAGGCCTACTCGGGCGAGGCGCAGCTGAGCTACCTCAGCCAGATGGCCGGGCTGACGGTGCAGAACTTCGTCAGCGCGGGCACCGGCATGGCGGTGGCTGTGGCGGTGATCCGGGGGTTTGTCGCATCGAAGGGGGCAACGCTCGGCAACTTCTGGGTCGACCTGACCCGGTCGGTCCTGTGGATTCTGCTGCCCCTGTCGGTGGTGCTGGCGCTGTTCCTGGCAAGCCAGGGCGTGCCGCAAACGCTGCAAGGCGCAGTCGTGGCCACGGGGCTGGAGGGTCAAGAACAAGTCATCGCCCGCGGCCCGGCTGCCGCGCAGATTGCGATCAAGCAGTTGGGCACCAACGGCGGCGGATTCTTCGGCGTGAACTCGGCCCACCCGTTCGAGAATCCGACCATCGCGTCCAACATGGCGCAAAGCGTGTCGATCCTGCTGATCCCGGTCGCCTTCTGTTTCCTCTTCGGCCGCATGGCGGGGGACCGGCGGCAGGGCTTGGCGATCTTTGCCGCGATGGCAGTGATGTTCGTGGCAGGCCTTGCGGTGATCCATGCCTACGAGGTGGCGGGGAACCCTGCCTTGGGGTTGGGCGCGAACATGGAGGGCAAGGAGCAGCGCTTTGGCGCGATGCTGTCGTCGCTCTGGGCGGCCTCGACCACGGCCGCGTCGAACGGGTCTGTCAACGCGATGCATGACAGCTTCATGCCGCTCTCGGGGCTGGTGATGCTGGTCAACATGCAGATTGGCGAGGTGATCTTCGGCGGGGTCGGCGCGGGGCTTTACGGGATTCTCCTCTACGTTGTCCTTGCCGTGTTCCTGGCCGGGCTGATGGTGGGCCGCACGCCCGAATACCTGGGCCGCAAGATCGAGGGGCGCGAGGTGACGCTGGCGGTGCTGGCCTTCCTGTCGATGCCCCTGGGCATTCTGGTCGGCGGGGCGGTGGCCGCGACTGTGCCTGCTGCGCTGGCAGCGGTGCAGGAACCGGGGCCTCACGGGATGAGCGAAATTCTCTACGCCTACTCCAGCGCCACCGGGAACAACGGCAGCGCCTTCGCCGGCTGGGGCGCGGCGCTGCCCTGGCACACGACTGTGCTCGGGATCATCATGCTGCTGGGCCGCTATGCGATCATCATCCCGATGCTGGCAATTGCCGGGTCGATGATCCGCAAACCGCAGTCTCCGGTCACCTCGGGCACGTTCCCGACGCATGGACCGCTGTTCGTGACGCTGCTGATCCTCACCGTGCTGATCCTCGGCGCGCTGACCTTCTTTCCTGTCCTCGCCCTTGGCCCCATCGCGGAAGAGACCGCGCGGCTGGCCGGGCAAAGCTTCTGAGGCACCAGATGTCGAAACAAGCAAAATCGGCCGACATGAGCGGCCTTTACCCCGCCGCGATCCGGGCGAGCGTCACCAAGCTTGACCCCTTCAGCCTGTGGCGCAATCCCGTGATGTTCGTGACTGCCATTGTGGCTGCCATGACCACCGTGCTTGGCCTGCGCGACCTGCTGAACGGCGTTCCGGGTGCGGGAACCAGCCTGCATATCGCCGCCTGGCTGTGGCTTTGCGTGATCTTCGCCAACTTCGCCGAAGCCTTGGCCGAGGGGCGCGGAAAGGCACGGGCCGACACGCTGCGCGCGACGAAATCCGAGACCCGCGTGCGGGTGCTTGGTGCTGTCGATGACGATCCCGCCAGCGGCACCGAAACCCTGTCTACCGCGCTCCGGGCAGGCCAGTTCGTCCATGTCGCGGCGGGCGAGATCATCCCAGCCGATGGCGAGGCGGTGCGCGGCGTGGCCTCCGTCAACGAAAGCGCCATCACCGGGGAATCTGCACCGGTAATCCGCGAAGCGGGGGGCGACAGGTCCTCAGTTACAGGGGGCACAACGGTTGTCTCTGACTGGCTGGTGATCCGGGTCACTGCCGAACCGGGGAAAAGCTTCCTCGATCGCATGATCGCGCTGGTCGAAGGGGCGGAACGGCAGAAGACTCCGAACGAGATCGCGCTGAACATCCTCTTGGTCGGTCTGACGCTGATCTTTCTGTTGGTCGTCGTCACGCTGCCCGCCTTTGCCAGCTACTCCGGCACGACTATTCCGGTGATTGTGCTGGGCGCGCTGTTCGTGACGTTGATCCCGACCACCATTGGTGGCCTTCTATCGGCCATCGGCATCGCAGGGATGGACCGGCTGGTGAAGGCCAACGTCATCGCCAAATCCGGCCGCGCGGTCGAGGCGGCGGGGGATGTGGACACGCTGCTGCTGGACAAGACCGGCACGATCACCTTCGGCAACCGCATGGCCGATGCGCTGATCCCCGCGCCGGGGGTAGACCTGCGGCGGCTGGCCGAGGCGGCGGCTTTGGCCTCGCTGGCCGACGAGACGCCCGAGGGCAAATCCATCGTCGACAAGGCGCGCGAGGTGCTGGGTGCGGTGCCTTCCATGCCACCGCGCGCAGAGTCGGTGGCGTTCACGGCGCAGACGCGGCTTTCGGGGCTCGACGTTGATGGCCGGTCGTTCCGAAAGGGCGCGACGGACGCGGTGATCCGGCTGACGGGCAAGACCCCGCCGCAGGCCCTGGCCGGACAGGTGGATGCCATTGCGCGGTCCGGCGGCACGCCGCTTCTGGTGGCGGAAGGGACCGAGATCCTTGGCGCGGTACACCTCAAGGATATCGTGAAGCCCGGCGTGCGCGAACGGTTCGCGGAACTGCGCGCCATGGGCATCCGCACGGTGATGATCACCGGCGACAACCCCCTGACCGCCGCCGCGATTGCCGCCGAGGCCGGGGTGGACGACTTCCTCGCCGAAGCGACGCCCGAGATGAAGCTGGACCTCATCCGCCGCGAACAGGCGGGCGGGCGGCTGGTCGCCATGTGTGGCGACGGGTCGAACGACGCGCCCGCGCTGGCGCAGGCCGATGTGGGTGTGGCGATGAACGCAGGGACCCCGGCCGCGAAGGAGGCCGCGAACCTGATCGACCTCGACAGCGACCCGACCAAGTTGATCGAGGTGGTGTTGGTAGGCAAGCAACTGCTGATCAGCCGCGGGGCGCTGACCACCTTCAGCATCGCCAACGACGTGGCGAAGTATTTCGCGATTCTCCCTGCGATCTTCGTCGCGGCCTATCCAGGCCTTGGCGCGTTGAACATCATGGGGCTGGCCTCGCCCACATCGGCCATCCTCTCGGCGGTGATCTTCAACGCGCTGATCCTCGTAGCGCTGGTGCCGCTGGCCCTACGCGGGGTCGCCTACCGCCCGTCCAGCGCCGCCGCACTGCTTCGCCGGAACCTGCTGATCTACGGGCTGGGAGGGCTGATCGTGCCCTTCATCGGCATCAAGGCCATCGACGCGGCCCTTGTCGCCGTGAACCTCGCCTGAAGGAGAGAGAGATGCTCACCCATCTTCGCCCCGCTATTGCCCTGACCGTGATCTTCACGCTGCTGACCGGCCTGGCCTATCCGCTGCTGATGACCGGTGCCGCGCAGGCGCTGTTTCCCTCTGCCGCCAATGGCAGTCTGATCGAGACGGATGGCGCCACCGTCGGGTCATCCCTGATCGCGCAGCCCTTTGCCGGGGCGAGCTATCTGCACCCACGCCCCTCGGCCAGCGGCTGGAATGCTGCCGGCACGGGCGCCTCGAACCTCGGGCCGACGTCGGCCGCGCTGATTGCCAAGGTCGCAGAGCGCCGCGCGGCATGGGAGGGGGCAAACGTGTCCACTGCGCCCATTGACGCCGTCACCGCCTCCGGCTCCGGCCTTGACCCGCACATCAGCCCGGAAAACGCGCTGGCGCAGGCAGGCCGGATCGCCGCCGCGCGGGGCGTGGATGAGCGCGCAGTGCGCCGACTGATCGAAGCCACCACCGAAGGCCCGTTCCTCGGCCTTTACGGTGAACCCCGGGTGAATGTGCTCGTGACCAACATCGCTCTTGACGAAGCCTTTCCGATGCCGCCCGCTGGAGGCGAAGGACAAGCCACCGAATGACCTCGGATGCCGAAATTCGCCCCTCTCCAGAAGCCCTTCTCACGCAGGCCGCGCGTGAGGGGCGGGGGCGGCTGAAGGTCTTTCTGGGTGCTGCTCCGGGTGTCGGCAAGACCTGGGCCATGCTCGACGACGCGCACCGCAAACGCGCGGAAGGCGTCGATGTGGTCGCCGCACTGATCGAAACGCATGGTCGCGCGGAAACGCAGGCGAAGCTTGCGGGCCTGCCGCAGCTTGCCCGCAAGCCCGTGATCCACAAAGGCCGCGCGCTGACCGAAATGGATCTGGACGGCCTTCTCGCGCGCAAGCCCGCGCTGGCCCTGATCGACGAACTGGCCCATACCAACGCCGACGGCAGCCGCCACGAAAAGCGCTGGCAGGACGTCGAAGAGGTGCTGGCCGCAGGGATCGACGTCTATACCACGCTGAACATCCAGCACATCGAGACGCTGAACGAGACGGTCGCCCGCATCACCGGCGTGCGCGTGCGCGAGACGGTGCCCGATGGCGCGCTGGAAATGGCCGACGAGATCGAACTGATCGACCTGCCGCCGGATGAACTGGTGGACAGGCTGAAGCAGGGCAAGGTCTATCCGGCCGACCAGGCCGCCCGCGCGCTCGGGTCCTTCTTCGTCAAGGGTAACCTGACCGCGCTGCGCGAGCTTGCCATGCGCGCCGCCGCCGATCGGGTGGATGCGCAACTGCGCGAACACATGGCTGCGAACGCCATCGCCGGGCCCTGGCCCACGCAGGAACGCATCCTCGTCTGCATCAACGAAAGCCCCGCCGCGCGCGAGGCGATCCGCGTGGCCAAGCGCAGCGCCGACCGGGCCCGCGCCGAATGGATCGCGGTGAACGTGGCCCAGACGCGGATGGAAACACTGCCCGAGGCCGACAAGGACCGGTTGGCGGGCGGCCTGCGCCTGGCCGAACGCTTGGGCGCGGAACTCGCCACGCTCGAGGCCGAGCATGACGTGGCCGAAGCGATCCTCGCTTACGCCCGCGACCGCAACGTGCGCCGCATCGTGATCGGTCGCCCGCGGCCCCGACCGTTCTGGGCGAAGTGGGCGTCCGAGGATGTGGCGGCGGATGTTCTGCGCAAGGCAGGGCCATTCGAGGTCACCATCGCCTCGGAACCGGACGAAAAGCCGCAAGCGCCCCGGTTCCGCCTGCCACGCCTGGCGTCAGAACCAAAGGCTTGGGGCGAGGCGGTGCTTGCCGTCGCCATCGCCTCGGCCTGTTCCTGGGGTGCCGAGCAGCTGTTCCCGGTGGCGAGCCTAAGTGTGATCTACATGACGGCGGTGGTGGTGGTGGCCAGCCGACGCGGTCTGGGGCCCGCCCTTGCGGCTGCGGTTCTGGGCTTTATGGCCTACAACTTCCTCTTCACCCACCCACGTTATACGTTCCACGTCTCGCGGCAGGGCGAGCTGCTGACCTTGGGGCTGTTCCTCGCGGCGTCGCTGGTCACTGGCAACCTCGCTGCACGCCTGCGCGCCCGGGTGGACGCGCAGGCGGCCATCGCAGACCGCACGAACAAGCTTTACGACTTCAGCCGGCGTGTCGCCGCAGCCGCCACGGCCGACGATGTCGTCTGGGCCTCGGTCAGCCATGTGGCGACGACGCTGCGTTGCGAGGCGGTACTGCTCATGCCGCGCGGGGCCGAGTTGCGGGTGGTGGGGGGCTTCCCGCCCGAGGATCGGCTGGACGTCCGCGACCAGTCCGCCGCGCAGTTCGCCTGGGAAAAGGGGGAAGCAGCCGGCCGGGGCTCGGACACCTTGCCCACTGCGCGGTGGTTCTTCCTGCCCCTTGTGGCGGGTGACCGGCGGCTGGGTGTGCTGGGCATCGCCTACGCCGACGACCGTCAGCTTCTGCGCACCGACCGCCGCCTGCTCGATGCGCTGATCGACCAGATCGCCCTGGCGCTGGAACGGTTGCGTTTGACCGAGGACCTTGCCGCGACCCAGCTTGCGACCGAAACCGAACGCCTGCGCACGGCCCTTCTGAACAGCGTCAGCCACGACCTGCGCACGCCGCTGGTGACGATCATCGGCGCGGCAGGCCATCTGGCGGAGGCCGATCTGCCCCCCGACACCCGCCGCGATCTTGCCGAAAACATCCGCGAGGAAGGCGAGCGGTTGGACCGCTATGTCCAGAACCTGCTCGACATGACGCGCCTTGGCCACGGTGCGCTGAAGCCACGCCTGGCCCCGCAGGACGTGGCCGAGATCGTCGGGGGCGCACGGGCGCGGACGAAGGCCATCCTGCGCGGTCATGATCTGCAGGTCGACCTTGCGCCAAATCTCCCGCTGATCCTTGCCGATGCGGTGCTTCTGGCACAGGTGCTCGTCAACATCCTCGACAATGCCGCCAAGTATGCGCCCGAGGGCACCGCCATTGGCATCGCCGCCCGATTGCAGGGAGTGCGCGTGGAGCTTTCGGTTACCGACCGTGGCCCCGGCATCCCGCCCGAAGATCAGGCCCGTGTCTTTGACATGTTCTATCGAGTCGCCGGAGGTGATCGTCAGCGGGCAGGCACCGGCCTTGGCCTTGCCATTTGCAAGGGGCTGGTCGAGGCGATGGGCGGCACGATCCGCGCCGAGACCGGCTGGCCCGATGGTACCGGCACGCGTATCGTGATGGCGCTCCCCCTCCATAACCCCGAGGTCGCTGTGTGAGTGTCCCTGCCCGTATCCTTGTCATCGATGACGAAGCGCCAATCCGGCGCTTTCTGCGCGTCGCGCTTGAAGCCGATGGCTATGGCGTGATCGAGGCAGGGACCGCGCGCGAAGGGTTGGCGACGGCCGCACGCGAAGCGCCGGGCCTCGTCGTGCTGGACCTTGGCCTGCCGGATGCCGACGGCCTGTCGGTGCTGCGTGACCTGCGGGGCTGGAGCCCGGTGCCCGTCCTTATCCTGTCGGTTCGCGCCGATGAAGGCGACAAGGTCGAGGCGCTGGATGCGGGCGCACAGGACTATGTGGTCAAACCCTTCGGTGTGAAGGAGTTTCTTGCCCGAGTTCGCAGCCTGCTGAGGGATCGCAGCTCCGAGGCGGTGCCGTCTGTGCTGACCATTGGTGCGCTCAGGATCGACGCCGCTGATCATTCCGCCACGATGGACGGCGTACCCCTTCACCTCACGCGGCGGGAGTTCGACCTTCTATGGATGCTGGCGAGCCATAGGGGGCGACTGGTGACACAGGAGATGATCTTGCGCACAATCTGGGGCCCTGCCCATGTCGAAGACAGCCAGTATCTGCGGGTCTACATCCGCCAGCTGCGGCAGAAGCTTGGCGATGATGCCGCGAACCCCCGGTTCATCGCGACGGAACCCGGGATTGGCTATCGGTTCCTTGATCCGCAAGCGAACTGATCACGCTTATGACTTAGAAATCCGTCTCCAGGTAGACCCCGGCGCAGTCGTAGGCGACAGCAGCGCCTGTAGCCCCGTTGTTGATAAACAACCGCGGCGACAGGAACTGTGTGTTTGCGGCCAGGTCCGCTGTGATCTCTTGTTCGAACACCGCGCCCGAAACCTCGTCGACGATGCGCACCCAGACAGAGCTTCCGTTCGGCGGCGCGGCGATGAACAGGGTCAGCACCCCGCCCGTGCCGATGGCGAAACTCGCCCACATGCCGGTCAGGGTCGGCGCCCCGGTGCCGCAGTTCGCGACCAGTTGCCAGCGGGTGTGGGTGCCGCGCTGGAAGCCGATGCCGATACAGTTGATGGCGGCTGCGAGCGTCAGGGTTTTGGTCAGCGCTGCGGTCGATCCATAAAGGCCGAAGAATCCCATGCCGGTCACCTGTATTGTCGTCAGCGAAATCCGCGTGACGAAGGTCCAGCCTCCGAGGCCCGCCGCGTTCCCGCGCCAGCAGGCCCAGCCTGCGGATCGCTGGTCGGCGACCGAGTCCACAATGCCGCGCCCGGTCGGGGTGAACCCCAGCGTGGCATAGCTATTGTCGCTGACGGCGCGGGCGGCTGGGCCGATCCGCGAGTTCCAAGGCAGGCCAAGGTCTACTTGGGCGATAGGCAACGAGGCCATCGTCAGATCCGATACCACGACCCGGGCTCCGGCCGGGGCCGGGTTGCCCATAGAATGCAGCGCGGGCCGGACGGCGGGGCCATCGAAAAGATCATGGCCGCCACGGGCTGGCATCATCACACGGTGCGCGGCGCGATGGCCCGCGCGCTGAAGAAGATGCTCGGACTCGAGGTGACCTCGGAGAAGATCGAGGGTCGCGGCCGGTTCTGCCGTCTCCCCGCCGCCTGACCCCAAGCCGGAAACGCTACACCGCCGCCCCGAACGGGCGGCGGCCTCTAGCTATGATGGCCTCGTCAATGTCGCTGTGAGACCGACCAATGACACCTGCGCCAGCAGCCACTTTCCGGCTGCCATGCGCTTCTGGACATACACGCGATGCTCTTCGGGCGAGGGCGGGCACTTCCGCTTATGGCGCTGGCTGTTGCAGTACCAGCAGGCCGCAACGATGTTCTCATCCGTGTCGCGACCACCGTCGGAACGGGCGTGCAGATGCTCGGCGGTGCAGCGGAGCGCCCTTGGCATCCGCTTCGTGCGGTTGTTTCGTTGAGAAGACGCGGTCCCAGCGGCATCGTCCCACATCTGCAGGCCGCAGTAGTAGCAGCGGCCACCTTGGGCCATCATCTTCCTTTGACGGATACGTTTAACAGATCCCATGAGACGGGTCCTTTCATTCGACTTCGTGAGAAGCGAATGCGCGACGCCCGTGATGGACGCTCCCCGGCAGGAGGCTTATCTGCCCGCGCGAGGCCCGGTAATCTCCATGGCTCCGCATTCCGGACCGCAAGACCTGAAGACCAATCATTCAGGTCAGAGTAGCCGCTGGCTTACTCAAATCGGCCGAAGCCGACTTCGCAGCTTGGAGAGAATAGATGATCGTCCCGCATTGCGTCAACGGGACCTTTCGAAGAAACGCCGCAGAACGTAGGATCGCGCAATGCTGCCCACCGTTAACACCGGGCCTATCTTCAGGTTCTGCGCCAGCGTCGTTTGCAGCCCGAGCACCGGGAAGATCAGGATCTGAATTGCCACGGCGACGCCGCAGCCGACGATCATGTGGGCGACGGACTAGGGCCGTTCGCTGATCGTTCGATCCGGGTTCCAGCGGCTTGGCGAACGGAACTGCGAACCCCGCCCAGTGCGCCCCCACTCTAAGCCTAATGATTTCAGTAGCATGGCGCTCTGAACCGAACCGTGCGCGGTTGACAGGTCCGGAGAATATCGGCCCTGAGAGACCGCTTTTGCCCCTCGTGGCACCTGCACCGGTTAACAGCACCTCCCGCATAACCCTAGATAACAACGGAAAAATCCGGCCGCAGCCGGATCGGGAGAACGCTTTCGCGAGGGCAAGTGGCGGTGCTGTCAGAAAACACGAACTGGTCTCAGTTTCGCTGGCAAGGCTGTTCGTCGGGCTGTGAAGAGGCCGCGCCACTCCTCGAGAGCGGCGGCACGGGCGGCCTTGTAGTTTGCGCGGCTAGAGATTGATCGCTCCTGGTTGAAGTGGTTGCAGACGGACGCGTGGACGGAAGCGAACTTCTGCAGACTTCGTATCTGGCGGAAGCGCAGCATGGCGCGTTCTCGTCGCCGGAATGGGAGATGAGAGTTCTCCACCCGGTTGTTGGCCCACCGGCCCATCTCGCGATCATCCCTTCGGCCAAGATCCTTCATGGCCGCGCCGTATGACCGCAGGCGATCGGTGACGATGCTCTCCGGCCGGCCATGCCGACGCATCGCTTTCTTCAGGAATTTCAATGCAGACCTGCGGTCACGGGTCCTGGTGACGAAGCTTTCAAGCACCTCGCCTTCCTGGTCGACCGCACGCCAGAGGTAGTGCATCTCGCCGTTGATCTTCACGTACATCTCATCGAGATGCCATCGTCACTGGGGGCAGTCTCTCATCCGCTCGACCCGCCGCCGACGGATTTCCGCGGCAAACATCGGACCGACCCTGTTCCACCAGAACCGCACCCTTTCATGGCTGATCTCGATGCCGCGCTCATGGAGGAGATCCTAGACATTGCGGAGCGACAGCGGGAACCGGATGTACATCATCACCGCCAGGCGGATGATCTCGGGACTGGTCTTGAAGTACTTGAAGGGAGAACGTTTGGTCATCGGGGTAGGGCAGGGAGCTCGCCACCCTGTCACAAGGCAAATTGCTCTGACAGGACCGTTACGACAGGTGCTGCAACACCTTGGTATCCGCCGTCAAACTCGCCGCAACTGTCATGGCATGGCTTTGACAATCGATGAGTCCGGAGCCTAGACGAGGATCATGACATCCTCGTTCTCGACGCGAACGGGATAGGTCCTGAGATCCACGCAGGCCGGAAGCTTCAGCGACTCGCCGGTCCGGTAGTTGAAGGTTCCGAAGTGGAGGGGGCATTCGATGATTCCGCCATCGACCAGACCCCCGGCGAGATGGACCTTCTCGTGAGAGCAATGGCCGTCCATCGCGAAGAATTCGCCCTCGGGTGACCGGATTATCACGAAGGTCCGGTTCCCGATGTCGAAACGCTTCACGTCTTCCAGAGGGATGTCTTCGACGCGGCAGGCGGTAACCCATTGGCCGGGCGGGTTGGTAGAGTTCATCTGGCTATCCTTCCGTTCAGCGCGACAGCTTCTTGGCCTTGATCCGCCGGTACATGGCTTCGTCTGCTTCAGGAGAGCCGTCATGCGCCGTGCCGAACCACTCGTCGAGCGGGATGCGGCGCTCGCCGTAGTTCACCTCGAAGTACTTGTGGTGAAGGTAGTGATAGAAATTGTCGGTGTTGATCGCCGAGTCTTCGGAAGTGACGATGCGGTCAAACCCGACATGCGACTTCGCAGGCGACAGGCCGGCATGCATCAGCTGGAACATCGCGTGCAGTGGATGCAGCGGGATGACGAAGTGGATGAGTACGCCCGAGAAGTAGAACACATGCTCGAGCGTTGACATCGACATGCCCGACCACGGCCCCGGATTGACGTTCTTGTGGTGGACTTTGTGGATCAGGTGGTAGAGCGGCCCCACGTGGATCAGGCGGTGGATCAGGTAGAAATGCAGCTCCCGCCAGGCCGGCATCAGGAGCAGGGCAACTATGAACCAGATCGGATGCGCCGAGAATTCCAGATAGGGCAGGTGGTTGTTGGCATAGAGCCACCAGATCGCGCATTCATAGGCCGTCCAGACCGGAACGCCGCTGCAGAACGTCCAGAAGATGTTCTCGGCGTTCTGGCTGCCGAACAGGAAGCTCGGGTTGTCAGCATCCGGCCAGCGCGCGTTGTACTTGAAGTTCGTGTCCTGGTGCCGCTGGATGTAGAGCACCAGATGAAAGCCGCCGTAGAAGACCAGCGTCCAAGCGGCGTTGCGCAACAGGATCAGCAGCATCCAGTCGGCCTGGAAGGTCTGCATCCGGGCAAGATCAGGAGTGAGGTACATCCAGGACACCAGCGCGACCAGGAAGTAAGCCGAGTTCCAGGGCCAGAGATAGCCCGGCAACCATTTCATGAGTTTCTTGGGCTGGACCGGCCAGACGAAGATGGGCGCCCGCTGCGGCCGCTTGTTCGGCGTCCAGTGGCCGCGCTTGTCTCGGATACCAAAGTCAGTGTCTTTCATCGGATGTCTCGTCGTCTGAGGGGGAGACCGGTTGGGGGCGATGTTCGCGGTTCTTGCTGGCTGCGCCCCGGTCGGTTCCCCGGCATTTCGTCTGCGCAATCCGGGGAGGGGATTGCGGATGTCGATTTCGGCCTAGTAGGGTCCGGACCCAACCGAGCCGGTCATGATTGCCGGGCCTGCGCTGGTGCCGATCAGGTCCGCGCCGGCGGCCAGGATGGACATCGCATCGGCATAGGTCCGGATTCCGCCAGAGGCCTTGACCCTGGCCCGGCGCGATGTGTCGTGCAGGAAACGCACGATCTCGACCGTAGCCTTGCCGCCGTCGCCCCAGCCCGAGGAATTCTTGACATAGGCGACGCCGGCAGCCTCGGCCGCCTGGATGGCCTGCACCCACAGCGCGCGCGGCAGGGCTCCGAGTTCGAGCATTATCTTCAGGGGAACCCCGGCCGAGGCCGCGACCAGCTGGGAGATTTCATCTTCGAACCTCGCCAGTTCGCCCGAGGTCAGGAATCCGATATTCGCCATGAAATCAACCTGCTGCGCGCCTTCTTCGATCAAGTCTCTCAGCTCGGCAACCTTGCTGCGGGTCAAACTGCCGCCCATGGGATAGGCCATGGCGGAGCAAACCTTGACCGTGCCGGACCCAAGCCGCGACCGGCAGAAGTCGATCCAGCAGGGCTGCACCATCACCCCGTCGAAGCCATGCTCGAGAGCCTGGTCGCAGAGCAGCGCGATGTTGTCGCGGCTTGCGGCAGGGGAGACATTGGTGTGCTGGATCTTGGAGGCGATGGTCTTCAGGTCTGCTGCTTTGTCCAACATGCTCGGCTCCTTCAGGTCAGGCGGCCGACCGGTCCGTTCCGCGCGGCGGAACGCTCGATCGATCAGTGTTCAAGACGCCGGTTGAACTCTTCGAGAAGAGCCTCCGGCACAGTTGCGACCTCTGTGGCCGCAGGGAAATGACCGGACGACACATCCGCCCGGAAGGCAGTCAGCGACCGGAGCCGCTCGGCCTCGATCTCGCGGTAGAGACGCTCCAGGTCGCCGTATCTGCGGGCATGGCGCGGGGTGGTGGCGCACTCACCGCAGATGTCGCTGGTGAACAGGAAGGCGACCTCGGCCGCCGGGCCTGACCCGAGCGACACGGTGACAAGGCCAGTCCGCCGCGTCAGCTCGGCCATCAGCGGAGCCGGCACAAGTTCTGCCTCCACCGCAAAGGCGCCTGCTTCCTCGAGGCGGCGGAACCGGTGGTAAAGCTCGACCGCCTCATCCACCGATTTGCCCACGGCCCGGACCGAGCCGAGCCAGGTGGACTTGCGCGGCACGAAGCCAAGATGGCCCATGACCGGGATATCCTCTGCGGCCAGCAGGGAGACGACCGAGAGCCTGCGTGCGGTGATCACGGCATCGGCCCCGTCGGTTAGGGCCTTGAAGGCGGTTCTGAGGATCTCGTCCTCGGTGATGGCTTCGGCAAAGCCGAGTGCGGCGGTAAGGAACAGCCGGGACGACCCCTTGCGAACCTCAGCGACATTCTTCGCCCGGCAGATGGCCAGTTCGATCCCCGCAGTCTCCGCCGCCGCGGCTTCGGAGGCGCTGTCGCAGGTGACCTGCGCAAAAGCACCATGACGACCCTTCGCCTGCCTCAGCGAGGCGACGGTTGCCAGCCTTTGGCTGTCCCGGACGGCCCAGTCGAAGATTCGCGCCACCGCTGTCAGCCTTTTGCCAGCTTGCGTGCGTATTCGGGCGGGGCGACGGTACCGGGTTTCGAGAACCACTGCGGAACGTCCACGCCAGAGTAGAGCAGGATATTGCCCCAGGGATCGAAAGCCCCCGTCCGAACGATCACCTTGGCCTTGGCCGCCATCTCGCCCAGGATAGTGGCATGGGGGATCATCGCATGATCGCTATCCGTAAACAGCGCGCGCACCGTCTGAAGCAGCAGCGGGTTATGATCAGGCAGTGCGTCAGCGTAGGCGACCTTCTCGGCCACGAATTCCTCCGCGATCAGCGACAGTACCGTCTTCAGGTCCGGGACATCGGTCATCAGCGCGAGGTCGATCCGCCAACTGGAATTCGGGATCGGAAAGCCTGCGTCGCAGACGATCATCAGATCTCCGTGGCCCATCTGGGCGATGGCATGGCTGAGTTCGGCATTCAGAAGGCGACCGCGTTTCATTTCACCTCTCCCTAGGTTCTGTTCCGGAAGGTCACTTGAGCATCTCCATCAGCGCTGCCCGATGCGGCATCGAAGGGATGACACCGAGCCGCCTGCAGGCGTAGGCACCCGCTGCGACCCCCCACCTCACGGCCTCAACCAGCGGTCGGCCCTCGCCGAGTGCCACGGCAAAAGCGGCGTTGAACGAGTCACCGGCGCCGGTCGTGTCCACGACGTCGACTGCAGGGGCGGGCACGACCAGATCGTGATCGTCATTGAGGATCAGCGCGCCCTCGTCCCCCATCGTTACGACGACCGATCCGACACCGCGCCGCCGCAACTCGACGGCAAGGTCATGTGTACCGGTCGGATCGTCTGGCCGGAGCCCCAAGAGAAGCCGAAGCTCGCTTTCGTTGGGGGTCAGGTAGTCCACGTTCTCGAGTATCCCGTCTGGCAAGGCGGCGGCAGGGGCGGGGTTGAGGATTGTGCGCGCCCCGGCGGCCCGTCCAAGCTCCATTGCCCGAGCAGCGGCCTGCACCGGGATCTCGAGCACCGACATCACGACATTGCTTTGCGCGATGCGGTCCCGGGCGGTATCGACCAGCGCCGGGTCCATCAACGTGTTCGCCCCCATGTCGAGAATGATGAAGTTGTCACCGGCAGGGTTGAGGATGATGAAGCCGACGCCGGTCGCCTTCAGTTTGGTTCTCACGACATGGGTCGTGTCGACGCCCTCGGCGGCGTAAAGCCTGGTAGCGACAGTGGCGAGATCATCTTCGCCAAGGCAGGTGACCAGAGAAGAGGTTGCGCCAAGCCGAGCCACACCCACGGCCTGGTTCGACCCCTTGCCCCCGGGGCCAAGGTCGAAATCCGAGCCGAACAAGGTTTGGCCGAACACCGGGATGATCGGGGTGCGGATCGTCAGACCTACGGCAAAGCTGCCAACCACGGTTATCCTGGTCATCTCAATTCCCTGCTGGGTCTTTTGCATCAGGCGGCATGTCGATCTGCCTTTTGCGTCGCAAGCGACATGACGGCCTCTTCGGTCACATCGCTGCCTGTGAGTTCGCCCGTCACGCGCCGGTTGGCCATCACGATGACCCTCCCCGAATGCAGCACGATCTCGGGCAGTTCCGACGAGATCATCAGGATGGCTAGGCCATCGGCGGCCAGATCCTTGAGGATCGAGTAGATCTCGGCCTTGGCGCCCACATCGATGCCCCGCGTTGGCTCGTGCAGGATGAGGAGCTTTGGCTGCGAGACGAGGCCGCGCGCCAGGATGATTTTTTGCTGGTTGCCGCCGCTGAGCGTCGCGATCCGCTGGCCGAAATCCGAAACCTTGGCCTGCAGATCGCCGACATAGCGTTCAGCCGTCTCGCGGATGCGGCGGCGCTGAAGCAGTCCCGCCCGGCTGAACCGCCGCAAGGTAGACGACACGATGTTGTCGGCCACGCTCATGGTGAGAAGGGCGCCCGCCGACCGACGATCCGCCGGGATCAGCGCCATACCGGCCGAAATCGCATGTGAGGGCCGACCAGGCGAGAGCCTAATCCCGCCGACCTCGACCGTGCCCGTGCGCGGGACAAGGCCGAAGACCGCTTCAGCCAGGATATCCTTGCCGCTGTCGGGAAGACCGGCCACGCCGACGATCTCGCCCGAGCCGATCGACAGGCTGATGCCGTCAATCCGGCCGGGCACCGCAAGATCCTTCAGTGCAAGAACCGGCGCTTCATCCACGGGACGGCGCTTGACCAGCCGCGAATACTGGTCGGCCGTATCGACTTCGCGCCCCACCATGTGCGCGACAAGTTCGGCAGATGTCAGGTCGGGCGTGTTTTCGAGCGTTGCCAACAGGCGGCCGTCGCGCATGACGCTGATCCGATCTGCCAGGGCCCGGACCTCATCGAGGTGATGCGAGACGTAAAGGATGGTAACCCCACGGTTGCGCAGCGCCCGCACGATCTCGAACAGTCTTTCGCTTTCCGTTGGGGACAGCGCCGAGTTTGGCTCGTCCAGAACCAGAAGCCGCGCCTCTTGCGAGATGGCACGGGCAATCTCGACCATCTGCTTTTGAGCGACGGAAAGGGTGGAAACCTGGTCATGGATGCCGATCTCGGTCAGGCCGAGCCGTTCGAGCGCCTCAGCCGCTGCTTCGGACGCGCGGCGCCTGTCAAGCAGGGAAAGGGCAGGGCGTGCGGCAAATCGGCCAAGCACGACATTCTCACCCACTGTCAGGTTTTCGCAAAGCGACAGTTCCTGGAACACGACGCGAATGCCGACGCCCTGGCTGACAAGTGCCGATCCGATGGTCACCGGCTTGCCTTCGACCAGAATCGTGCCGCTGTTCGGCTGCACCTCGCCCGCCAGCACGTTCATCATGGTGCTTTTGCCGGCGCCGTTCTCGCCGATGATGGCGTGCACTTCCCCGGCACGGAAGCTGACCGAGACGCGATCCATGGCGACAACGCCCGGATAGGTCTTGGTTATGTCCTTCAGTTCCAGCAGCGGCGGCGACATGGGCGTTCGGTCCGGTTCAATCTTCGCAATCGGTGCCCCCGACACGTGTTGGGGGCACCGTGATGGTGTTACTTCGCGACTTCGGCGATGTTTGCTGGCGTATAGACACCGACCCCTGTATCGAGGTTGTCGATCGGAGTTCCCCCCAGGAACGTGACGAGCAGGTTGACCGCCTCGTATCCTTGCCGTTCTGGTGCCTGGTCGATCGTCGCTTGAATGACGCCGTCCGACACCAGTTCAACCGTCTGGTCCAGCAGGTCGAAACCGACTATCTTCACCGCATCCTTCTTTTCGTTGCGCGAGACCCATTCACCGGCAGCCGGAGTCGAGCAGCACTCCAGAGACAGGATGCCGGTGATGCCGGGATCAGCGAGCATGGCGTTCTCGATCGCCGCATAGATTTCCTGCGGGTCGGTACCGGTGTTGAGCGTCCGGACAATCTCGATATCGGGAAACTTGGCCAGCGCCTCGCGGGCTCCTTTCTCGCGGTCGAGCGACCACTGGGCCGAGGCATCGAGCGTTGTAATCATGACCCGACCCTTGCCGCCGAGCACATCGCCCATCAACTTGCCTGCCTCGCGGCCGGACTGGACAAGGTCCTGTCCGGCGAAGACCAGCCGTTTACTGTCCGGGTTGTCGGTATTGTAGGTGATGACCGGAATGCCCGCTTCCATCACGCGGTTGATAACGGGAGCCAAGGCATCCGTGCTGACCGAGGAAATTGCCAACCCGTCCATTTCGTTCATCAGCGTTTCGATCTCAGAGATCTGAGCATCCGCATCGGCGCCGACAGGCCCGATGAAGTGCGCAGTCACACCTTCAATCCCGTCGCCCTTCACCACTCCGGCCTTGATTGACGGCGCGAACTCGTTCGAGGTGTCGTGATACGAGACGTAGATGTTCAGTTCTTCACCCGAGGCCACCTTCTCCTTGATGCGTGGCGCCAGAGCAAAGCTGTCAACGCTCACCGGATCGGCGTTGGCTGATGTCGACAGCATCAGTACTGCAAAAAGCGCCAAAGTGCTCACCTTGTGTTTCATCTTCTCCTCCCTCTCCTTTGTTTTCCGGCAGCAAGTGCGATGGATCAGCCCCGTGCAGAGCGGACACTCCATCGATCAATTGCGACGGCGACGATGATGACCAAGCCGATCATCACTTCCTGGGTGAACGGCGATACGCCGCTCAGCACGAGTCCATTACGCAGCACTCCGATGATGAGCACGCCCAGAACCGTGCCGAGGATGCTCCCGCTGCCTCCGGCCAGTGACGCCCCGCCCACGACGACTGCGGCGATCACATCCAGTTCGAGTCCAATGCCAGTCCGCCCTGCCTGACCACTTGGAAGGAAGGCCATGGACAGAATGCCTGCCAGCGCGGCCAGCAGCCCCATCACCACGAATGCCCAGATCTTGACTGCATAGACATCAATTCCCGACACGCGCGCCGCCTTCGGGCTGCCGCCCACAGCAAAAATCCGGAAACCGAAGCTTGTTCGAGACAGCAGCACCCAGCCAATCGCCGCAGCCAGCAGAAAGAAGACCAATTGCATGGGCACCAGATCGGCCATCTTGCCTTGGCCAAGCGCCAAGAACGTCTCCAATACACCCGGGTCGGCGCCGTTACGGACGTTCACGGTAACGGGCTCGCCATTGGTCATCAGCAGCGCAATGCCCCGAATGACTGACATCATCCCGAGAGTCGCGATGAGTGAGGGCAGGCGGCCATAGGTAGACAGCAGGCCGTTTACCAATCCAACGAGCATTCCAAGCGCAAGACCTGCCGCTATGGCGGGCATAAGAGCCCAGCCCGAGGTGAGGAGCATGCCGGCGCCAAGACCGCTCAGCGCATATGTTGAGCCAATCGAAAGATCGATCTCGCCCGATATCAGGACGAAGGTCATACCGATTGCCATGATCCCGAGAAGCGAGACTTGCCGGCCTACATTCAACAGGTTGCCCAGGGTCAGAAAGCTGTCGGTGGTTATCGCAAGGAACGCGCACATCACCATGAAAGCAAGGAATACGCCGGTCTCTCTTGCACCGAGCATTCGAGAATGCAGGGAAACGCCCTGCACCCGTGAAGAGCGGACCACGGAGCGCCTCGTCAGGTCAGTCTGCATTGTCATGCCGCGACTCCATCGACCAACGCGATGTTGGGTGCCGATGTCGGCTGTCTGTGATCCGCGAAACGCCCTTATGGCCGAGCACAGGCCGATCCTCGACGTCGTGCAGAATTGCGCCGCGACATGCACTTACCCACTGCCGGTGGGCCGAAGCAGTGATCGCGAGACACGAAGATACGGGGGATACGAGAATGCCCATCCGACATCTTTGATCCGCACCGCTTTCCGCGACGCGGTTCCTTGGTGCTAGCATCCGTTCCTCCCGGCAGCTGGCGCATTGGTCCTTCTCCGGCTTCGATCTTAGGGTGGCCGATACCCTGCGACGAATAGACGCGATGCTGATTTGCATGTATTAAACGCGCATGACAGATAAATCCCATATCGCACTTTCACGTATCAGCCTCTATCACCTGCCAGATGCTGCATCGCGGTATCTTTTCCTGACGGTCTTGCGGGCAGGATGGATCGATGCGGCCCCGGGCGGCGGCATTTCACGCCAGTCAAGTCCGGGGGATGATGTCCTTTACTGTCTCTCGGGGAGAGGTGAGGTGCGCATCGGGGATGAGGCCTTCCGCCTTACACCCGGACAGGTCGTCTGGATCCCCGGTGACGTGCCGCACTCACACAGTGCAGACCAGATCGATCCTTGGTCGGTCATGTGGTGCCGAATTCAGGGCCCAGATCTTCCGCTCCTGCGCCTCAGGGTCTTCGGACAAGGAGGGCCCCGCATAACACTGGTGAGCGGGGCAGAAATGATCGCCTGGTTCCAGCGTCTCTTCAGCGTTCTTGGTGATCCTCGACCGGGCATCGATGTACGGCTGAACGCAGTCCTCGCGCAATTCCTCGAACTGTTGACAGGCCCAGCAAACTCCGAAACGCGGAACACACTTCCGGCGTCACTTGACCGACTGATGCGAAAGCTCATGGAACAACCTGAGGCACGATGGCCCGCCGAGGAAATGGCAAAGGTTGCCCGGCTGAGCCATTCGCAGCTTCGACGGCTGTTTCACCAGCATATGGGCGTTACACCGCGGAGCTTTCTCAGGAACCAGAGACTGGTTCGGGCTCAGCGGCTGATGCAGGAAAGCAGTCTCAGCCTGCAGGAGATCGCCGAGACATGCGGCTTTTTCGACGCTTTCCACTTTAGCCGCGAGTTCAAGAAGGTCGTTGGCCAGTCCCCGAGTGCTTGGCGAGCGGCAGAATGGGGTGGCTAGGTGTTTAGTTGCGGCACCGGGCTTAGACCGCCTGTTCTGCGACAAAACAGGAAACTCGTCTTTGGCGGAACAACCCCCTTAATTTGCGTCACTATCTGGCGCATGGGCGCCGACTCTCTGCGCTCCAGGCCTGTTTTGTCCTGTTATTCGCAAAAACTCCCTGTTCCGCGCAAACTCCACCTCCTTCCGGGCAGCCGGAGGCCGGGCCGCGCAAAGGGCCGGAATAGGCGCGAACAGGGGTGGGGTGTCGCGGTGGGGAACCGGAACAACGTCGGAAAGCACCGCTGTTCCGGGCAGTTACAGCCGGGCACAGGCATCGGAGACCAATAGCGGGGGTGGCTGGCGGTGCTGTCAGACAAATGCGAACTGGTCTCAGTTTCGCTGGCAAGGCTGTTGGTCAGGCCGTGAAGAGGCCGCGCCACTCCTCGAGAGCGGCGGCACGGGCGGCCTAGTAGTTTGCGCGGCTGGAGAGTGATCGCTCCTGGTTGAAGTGGTTGCAGACGGTCGCGTGGACGGAAGCGAACTTCTGCAGACTTCGTATCTGGTGGAAGCGCAGTATGGCGCGTTCTCGTCGCCGGAATGGGAGATGAGAGTTCTCCACCCGGTTGTTGGCCCACCGGCCCATCTCGCGATCATCCCTTCGACCAAGATCCTTCATGGCCGCGCCGTATGACCGCAGGCGATCGGTGACGATGCTCTCCGGTCGGCCATGCCGACGCATCGCTTTCTTCAGGAATTTCAATGCAGCCTTGCGGTCGCGGGTCCTGGTGACGAAGCTTTCAAGCACCTCGCCTTCCTGGTCGACCGCACGCCAGAGGTAGTGCATCTCGCCGTTGATCTTCACGTACATCTCATCGAGATGCCATCTCCACTGGGGGCAGTTCCTCATCCGGTCGACCCGCCGCCGACGGATTTCCGCGGCGAACATCGGGCCGACCCTGTTCCACCAGAACCGCACCGTTTCATGGCTGATCTCGATGCCACGCTCGTGGAGGAGGTCCTCGACATTGCGAAGCGACAGCGGGAACCGGATGTACATCATCACCGCCAGGCGGATGATCTCGGGACTGGTCTTGAAGAACTTGAAGGGAGAACGTTTGGTCATCGCGACAGGGTAGGCAGCTCGCCACCCCGTCTCAAGGCAAATTGCTCTGACAGGACCCGCGCGCCCGCTCGATCAATTCCCCCTTCAGCTTCTGCAGCCGGATCCGCCGCTCCTGCGCTTTCAGCACCTCGTTGGCGGTCTTGGCCTGCAGGTAGGTCGTACCGCCGCCGACCGCCGGGACCGCGAGACCTTGTTCGCGCAGCGTGTCGCCGACAGCGGCCACGGCCGCCTCGGGGACAGGCTTCAGCTTCGGCGCGGGCGGTTTACTCGTCTTCGACGGATCGGTCGTCTCGGATCGCCGTGCGTCGCTGGCGACGGCGTTGATGCTGCCGTCGGGATAGAGGACCAGCCGTTCGGCGGTCTTCGCCTTCTGGATCGCGCCCCGCGACAGCCCGACATGGGCAGCGTACTGGCGTTCGCTCATGCCCTGCATCGGCGAGTTTCGCTATGCTGGCTTGAGGCGATCCGAAGATTCTGTTCGCAACTTGAGCGGGATGTGCTAGCGTCAACCATAGTGGGTCCTGTGGGGGAGTTTCAAAGGAAATTGGAATTCACTCTTGCAACATTCAATTGTTATTGGTTCTTCGATGACGTCGCACCATTCTCCAAATGGGGCGTGCGCCTACCGCCCGGCGGGATATCCGAAAAGATTGATCGGTTAGCGCAAGCCATTATCTCTATTGGGCCAAGTGGCGCAGACGTTGTCGCTCTTCAGGAAGTGGAAAGCCAAGAGCTTCTAGAGAAACTCGTAGTCAGATTAACAGAGCTTGGATCGCCGATTAGATATGCATTTTCCAGTGACACCCTAGATCCTGCAACTGGCCAGAATGTAGCCTTATTGAGTAGGTTCCAGACGGCCACTCGACCCGTTTCAAGACTCGACCAGACCGTGCGTCCCTACCTGGACCACAGAGGATTCGAGAGGATTGGCAGCTTAGGCAAGTTCCTTCGCGTCGATTTGGAGATTGTGGATCAAAGTATTTCCATCTTTGTCCTTCACCTAAAATCTCAACGAGAGGGTACCGAAGAGACTCGACTGTTGAGAAACGCCCAAACAGAAATAGTGCGGTTGCTTTCGCGGCCCGTGGTTGAGCAGGGAAACTCGCGGAGTCCATCTTTTGTCGCAATCCTTGGCGACATGAACGATGTTCCACAGAGTCGGCCGATTGACACTCTCCTAGGGAAATTTGACATGTCCTATAAATTGACATCTGCAACCGAAAAGTTGCCGGTCGAGGAGCAGTGGACATACACCTTTCAAGGGACGCGCCAGCAATTAGACCATATCTTGCTCAGTAGATTTGTCTATGACAGGATGAAATCTTCCGGCTTTACTCGCATAGACCGAGAAACCTCTGATCATGATGCGGTTTGGGCCCGCATCGATCTTTCCATGACTACGTAAACCAGAAAACGGTAAGGGAGGAAGAAATGCACCCACTCGACAGAGCCAAATACTATGCTTGTATTGGGGAACATGAAAAGCACCCCTGGAAAGAGATGCCTTGGCCGGGAGTATACAACAAGGTCCTTTATTGCGATCCGGTGATGGGCACAACGATAGAGTTGGCTAGAATAGACAAGGGAGCGACTTTCCCTGTTCACTACCATCCAACAGTTCAGACCCTTTTCTTGGTGTCAGGGCTGATAAAGGACGAAAACAGGGATCGGATGATCACACCGGGTACTTTCGATATTATTCCCGCTGGTGAGCGGCATGCGGGATATCACGCAGTCGAAGACTCCATCCAGTACAAGTTTTTCTCTGCGACACCGCTCTATATCATGCAGTCCGGAGAAATATTTATGTACCAGACGGACGGAACGGTAGTTCGTGCAGGTGATGCCTCATGCGACACGCGCTGTGAAAACATGATCATGAAGTCGGCGTAGCGCTAGCTAGGGACCAGCAGTTCAGCCGCCAGAGTTCGCAGCGCATGCGCTGCAACCAGCGGGACCACGCCGTTACCACAGAGGCGAAGTCGGTCCACCCGGTGGGCCAGCCCATCAGCGCCTCGACGAACAGCGGGTTCAAGGTCCGGCGCACATCGGAGGTATCGCTTCCAGCCATTGGCGTCACCAGGACCTGGCGGCCAAGCAGGCCGTTCACCGGCGTGTTCACCAGTGTCGTCGCGCCATCCTTGTGATCCCGCGCTGTCGGCGTCATCCACAGCCCCGCCGAATGCGTCAGGTCGGCCAACCGGCGATTGCCCGCGCTCGGCTTGCAGCCGTCGTTCGCCATCGGCGTCGGCCAGAGCGCGGCCGTTGTCGCGAGGTTCATGCCGTGCTGACCGGCTTCCTGCGAGGGCGTGGGTTTCGTCTGCCGGTTCTCGTTGGCGCTGGCGCGGGGCGTCGGCCAGAGCCGCAGCATTTCCGTCCGGTTCCCGCCACTCGATCGGGTGCCAGAGCAGGCGCGCGGGGTCGGCCAGCTCATCCCCCTCGCGAATGGCGAGGATGAACAGCCGCTCGCGCTTGTGGGGCGCGCCGACTTCCGCCGCTGTGAAGAGGCCTGCCGCAAGCTTGTAGCCCATGCCGACCAGTCCTGCGGCGACTTCGGGGAAGCCGAGGCGGAGATGATGGGCGACATTCTCGAGGAACACGAAGGGCGGTTCGATCTCGCCGATGATGCGGGCGACATGCGGCCAGAGGTGGCGCGGGTCGTCCGCACCCCGGCGCTTGCCCGCGACCGAGAACGGCTGGCACGGATAGCCCGCAGTGACGATGTCCACCGCACCGCGCCACGGTCGGCCGTCGAAGGTTCCAACGTCGTCCCAGACAGGCGCGCGATCCAGGGACGCGTCTTCCATCCGCGCCAGGAGAGTGGCTGCGGCGTAGGTTTCCCGTTCGACATGGCCCACAGCACGGTATCCGGGAATGGCGATGGCGAGCCCGAGGTCGAGCCCGCCCGCGCCGGAGCAGAGGGAGAGGCCGAAGAGGCATGCGTCTCCGGCTCCGGACGCGGGTCCGGAGGAAGGTAAAGCCAGGTCATGCATGTCACGCGGCGGGTTCGAGGTTTGTTTCAGTCGCGGCCGGAGCATCAACCAGCCGTTCAGCCTTCACGGCCGCAAAGGTCCGACCGTCGCCGTCGAGGATCGCGTCGCGGCCTGTCTCGGCCTGCCAGCGCTCGACCGCGACATCGACATAGGCCGGGCTGATCTCTATCGCGAAGACGCGGCGGCCGTTGGCCTCGCCGGCCATGATCTGCGAACCAGAGCCTGAGAACGGCTCATAGCAGAGACCGCCCCGCGCCACATGCTGGCGCATCGGGATCCCGAAGGCGTCGAGCGGCTTCGGCGTGGGGTGGTCGGGGCGCTCGTCCTTGGCGAAGGACGGCATCTCCCAGGTCGAGGGAAGCGTCTGCTCGGCGACCTTCGGCGGTCGGTTCGGGCGCCGCCAGCCCATGAAGCAGGGCTCATGCTTCCAGAGGTAATGCGAGCGGGTGAGAACCCCACGATCCTTCACCCAGATGATCTGCTGGTGCACGAAAGCGCCCGCCTTCTCCCATCAGGCTTCCGAGCATCGCCTGGCGGCGCGAGGCGTGCCAGCAGTACCAGGCGGCGTCCTCGGCGATGGCTTCTGCCACGGTGACCTGCCACCGGTTTTTCATCCAGCCGCGACCGGAGCCGGTTGCTGATTTACGCCTTTCGGCGTGGGTTGAGCAATCGCCCGGCGCGCGGAACCCTCATCGCGTGCAGCGGGACGGGCGATTGCGGTGGTCAGGTTCAGTGCGAAGCCTGCGGGGGTCTGGTAGCCGAGGGCCGAGTGGGGCCTTGCCGTGTTGTAGTCGGTGACCCAGGCCGCAATCAGGTCGCGGGCATGGGCCAGGTTGCGAAACAGCGTCTCGTTCAAGAGCTCGTCCCGCATCCTGCCGTTGAAGCTCTCGACAAAGCCGTTCTGCATCGGCTTTCCGGGCGCGATGTAGTGCCATTCGATCTTGTGCTCGGCGCACCACTTCAGGATCGCGTTAGAGGTTAGCTTGGTGCCATTGTCAGAGACAATCATCCCGGGCCTGCCGCGGCGTTCGATCAGCGCGGTCAGTTCCCGCGCCACGCGACGGCCCGAGATGGATGTGTCGGGGATCGCAGCCAGACACTCGCGCGTGACGTCATCGACCACGTTCAGCACCCGGAACCGCCGCCCGCAGGCGAACTGGTCATGCACGAAGTCGAGCGACCAACGGGCATTGGCCCGCGCCTCGATCAGAATCGGGGCCCTTGTGCCAAGCGCCTTGCGGCGCGCTTTGCGTTTACGGACGGTTAACCCTTCCTCGCTGTAGAGCCGGTAGATGCGATTGATCCCCGACGCCTCGCCTTCCCGCCGTAGCAGCACGAACAGCCGCCGGTAGCCGAACCTGCGCCTCTCGTTGGCCAGATCCCGCAGCCGCCCGCGCAGGGCCGTGTCAGGCGCACGCTGCGACTGGTAGCGCACCATCTTGCGATCCGCCCCGGCAATCTCGCACGCCCGCCGTTCCGACAACCCGAAATGGGCTTTCAGATGCGCGACAGCCTCGCGCTTCACGGCGGGCGTCACCATTTTTTTGACAAGAGTTCCTTCATCGCCGCCATGTCGAGCATCTGCTCCGCCAGCAACTTCTTCAGCTTCGCGTTCTCGTCCTCCAGCGCCTTCAGCCGCTTGGCCTCGGACACCGTCATCCCGGAATACTTCGCCTTCCAGGCATAGAACGTGCCCTCAGACATCCCGTGCTTGCGGCAGAGATCGGCACACTTCGCGCCCGCCTCACCTCGTTGGGGAAACGGTCCCCCGGACCGTTTCCTTGTCCTCCTCGACCTGCAAGATGCCAATGATCTGCTCTTCCGTCAGTCGTGCCTTCTTAATCGTCCGTCCTCTCCATGGGCCGGACTCTAATCACAGATGGAGGAAAAATCCCGTGGCAGGTCAAAGCGACAGCGGGAACCGGATGTACATCATCACCGCCAGGCGGATGATCTCGGGACTGGTCTTGAAGTACTTGAAGGGAGAACGTTTGGTCATCGCGACAGGGTAGGCAGCTCGCCACCCCGTCTCAAGGCAAATTGCTCTGACAGGACCACCTAAAGAGAACACGCGTCTTGTGGCCCAGTTTTGAAACAGACCCTTAGGCGACGAGCGCGCTGTAGCTGTCGGCCTGTGCTCGCAGATAGGCGTAAAGTCCGGCCAGCAATTCCTTTTCGGGACCATCTGACACAGAGAGCATGTCCTGCGTGTCGATGATTGCTTTCGGAATTGTGAGCCAGGGGACGGACCCCTCTTCCGCCATCACTCTGCGGGCAAGCGCAACATCGAAGCGCGCCCGGTCGGCTGCGGACAGCACTTCCGGTGCTTCAATGTAGATCAGGCGCTGACCGAGCGCGCGCAGCCTTGCATCTCCGAGATTTGGGAGAATATCCGGCCTTGCTGCCCACGGCGCGGCATGGAAGCGCTCAAGCGCTGACAGGTCGGCATTCCCGGTAAATCCTCCGTAGATTTGCTGCTCAAGATGCGGCGATGGCTCCACGGGTTCGCGCATACTCAGATATGCCTGCAGGAAGCGCTGCGAGAGCGCGGGATTTGCCTTCAAGGCGGCAGCACGTTGCCGCGAAGTCATCTCATCGGGCTTGCCAAGACGGATGTGAGGCGGCGTTTCATCAAACGACTGAATGATCGGCGCGGCATTCATGCGAATGCCACGAACCGGCTTTGGTGATCGCGCGAGCCTCGCCGAAAGCGCAGCGTCGTCAAGGCAGCTAAGCTCAGAAGGATCGTTCGCGAGGTCGAATGCCAGAAGTTCGGCCCCGTTCTCGGGATTAAGACCAAGCGGCGCCACAAACCAGGAGTAGGGCTTCCCGTAGTAGAAGTCCGCGAGGGTGACGAACTCTTCTTCCTGCAGGAACGCATCAACGGCCGCCTTCTGCGCAAAGCGCAGAAAGCTCGACCAGTGCCCGTCCGCCCTTTCCATAATGAGACGGCAGACATGGATCATGGCGAGAACATCGCCCATGGCGTCGTGGGCGTCATGGTCGGCAAACCCGTTCGCCGGCGCAAGACGGTCAAGCTTGAAGCTCGGCCTGCCCCGGTCATCGATGGGAACAGAAAGCGTGTTGGGCGCGAAGTAGCTCACGGCCTGCACCATCCGTAGGCTGTCACTGCGGCAATTGCCATTCGTGTTCGTAAGATAGACCGGATGAAGGGTCTGGTAGAGCGCCTGCCGGAGCAGGTGCTCGTCAAAGCTCATCGAGTTATGTCCGATGAAGATCGCCGGTGACCATGACGCGAGTTTCGTGTGGATGGCACGCATCATCTCGTAGTGCGAAGGCAGCTGCGGATCGAGAAGCTGCGCGACACTCACACCGGTCACACGCATCGCGCCCGGGGAAGGTACGATGTGGGGCATTAGCCGGCATCTGATCTCAAAGCGCTCGATCTCGTTCAGATCGGTATCCGTCCGGATCGCTGCGAACTGGAGAATCTGGTCGAATGTCGTGTCGGTGCCGGTGGTCTCGGTATCGTAGAAGACAAAACTCATCGCCGCCGCCTCATCTTCAAGGGTACCCGGTTACATCATCATCAAATTGCCTAGGCGCAGCCGCATCGCCGACGTGGAAACCCTGAACATCTTGGCCAGTGCGCCAACCGCACCTTCGTCATCGATGTCGATGGGGCCTTGCGCGATCTGTTCACGCAGGAGCGTCGCAGGCATCAGCAGCTCAGCTGCAAAGGCGTTGGCCTCGATCTCCATCCTGTCCGTTCCCGTCGCCGATTTCGTGTCCCGCATCAGCATCGGATTGCCGAGGTCGACGTGAACCTCCTTGGTGATCTCGGCCTTGTGGAGCGCCAGATGCCCGCATTCATGGGCGATGGTGAAGCGCTGTCTGTTGGGGTGGTGAAGAGAGTTGACGCCGATGATGGGCGTCCCCTCCTTGATATAGACCATTCCTGAGATCGCCTCATCCAGCGGTGAAAACCGAAGCTGCGCGCCTTTTGCCTTGGCTATGCGCTCAACCGGAACGGGCGCTGCTGCGATATTCGAATCCTCTAGCCACCGCACGGCCATTTCGGCCGGCTTTGTTTTCCCTGACGTCATCTGGTTTGTTTTTTCCCGGTAGGCTTGGGTTGCTGGGGTACGTCGTTGATCAGCTTGCTGATGTCGTGTCGCTGCTTCTCGGTAACGTCGCGGCCAATCGGAATGACTGACCGCACGATGCTCGTCGCAACGTCCGCAGCATCGGTATCCGGCAGCAGGTCAGCGACCTTGTTGAGGTCGAGCGCCCGCGCGATGGCAAACAGGTGGTGAACCAATATCTGCTGCCTGCCGGCCTCGATGTTCGCAAGCGAGGCGCGCGAGATACCGATTTCGGCGGCCGCCTGAGCCTGCGTCTTGCCGGCGCCCGCGCGCGCCCGCCTGATTTTTTCGCCGATCTGGAGGTAGAGCGTCGCTGATTCCATGGCTCATCGTGACCACAATCAGCACAGATGTCAATCTGGTAAACATTTATGTTTGCATTGCAAACGTTATACATGCTTGCAGGATTGACACGCGACACCGAATCTCCGACACTGATGGCAGGGCGGTGCCTCCGGCAGCGCCAGTCACAAACGGAATCGAGGTATCGAGCCATGAATGTACTGACCAAAGACCGCCCCACCCCTGACCGGCCGGGACCGCCCATCCAGCTGTGCATCGAAGGGACCCTTTTCCCTTGGGAATCCCGCACGATTACTACCGAACAGATCGCAGCCCTCGGCGGTTGGGACGCGTCCCAGGGCGTGATCGAGGTCGACAAGGACCAGAACGAGCGCACGCTGGCGCCGCGTGAAACGGTCGAACTGAAGCCCGGGGTGTCGTTCGGCAAGAAGCTCTGCTTCAAGCGGGGCTAGGCCATGAACGCGCGCATCAGGGCAGAGCTGGAGCTGCTCCGGCAGCACTTTAGCGAAGTAGGCTACGAGCATCACGGCGCAATGCACTGGTTCAGCGTGGGACCGCTCAGGACACCTGCGCCATGGTCCCCGGAAACGGTGAGCGTGGCGTTCACGGTCACCGAGGGACACCCGGGAACACCACCCTACGGGTTCTTCGTACCCGCTGCGCTCACTCTCAATGGCGCGCCCCCTATGGAGAACGGTCCGCCGGCGCCGCCGCCGTTCCCGGGGAACTGGCGGTTCCTTTCATGGCAGGCGGAAGGATGGGTCGCGACGGCTGATATCCTTACGGGCTCAAACCTGTGGGGCTGGGTGAGGAGCTTTCCGCATCGCCTCAAGGAAGGCCTGTGATGCAAGGGCATGTTCTGACAATGCCGCCCGCAACCTGGGACCGCGTATGGCGGCACCTGCTGCCCGATGACACGGACAGGGAACAAGCCGCGTTCCTGTATTGCAGGTATCGGACACAAACATCCGGAACACATTTCGAAGTTGCGGACCTTCGTCTTCTGGAGGGAGCTGACTTCGCGTCCCAGTGCAGCGACCATATCGAGCTGACGGATGCGGCGCGGATCGGCCTGATCAAGCACGCTCACGCAACCTCAACCTGCCTTGCCGAGCTTCACTCTCACCCCGGCCCGTGGCCCGCAGCCTTCTCGCGGGCAGACCGCAGAGACCTCCTTGAGACGGTGCCGCACATGCGCTGGCGGCTGAAAGGCGCGCCTTACCTCGCCATGGTCGTGGCGACCACCGGGTATGACGCGCTCGTGTGGGCTGCCAGCACCACACCCGAGCCCCTGCTATTCATTGAGGTGGGCGACCGGAGGATACCGCCTGAAAACCGTTCTTTGGAAGGATGGAAGCGATGACCGAAGGCAGGTTCGACCGTAACGAGCGCCTGTTCGGCAAGGAGGGTCAAGCCCGCATAAGGCAGGGTCATCTTACTGTTATGGGCGCGGGCGGTCTTGGCAGCATGGTGTGCATGCAGGCGGCCTTGCTGGGCTTCGGCAGAATCTCCGTCGTGGACATAGAAGAGCTCTCAGAATCGAACCGCAATCGTTACGCCGGTGCCTGGCATAGCGACCCGGTTCCAGGCTCGCGCAAGGTTGATCTTGCCATGCGGCACATCAACCTGATCGATCCTGACATCGAGGTCACGGCCATCCATGCTGACATCGTTTCGGAAGCAGCACTATCCGCGATCAAGGTTGCTGACTACGTGATTGGATGCGTTGATGAGGACGGGGTTCGTTTCTTTCTCAACGAAGCCAGTCTTGCTTACGGCAAGACACTGATCGACCTTGCAAGCGACGTCCCGGAACCAGGGCGATACGGGGGGCGGGTGTCGATTGTCGGCAAGGACACGGGCTGTCTTTGCTGCCGCGAAGAAATCGACATGAACGATGCGCGGCGATACCTCTCCTCGGAGGGCATGCGCTGGAACGAGGCTGCTGCGTACGGCGTTCCCCAAAGTGCGCTTGGTACCGCTGGCCCGTCCGTTGTGTCGATCAACGGAGTGATCGCCTCGCTGGGCGTGACAGCGCTGATGAATCTTGCGACCGGAAGGCCACTGCACTTCACGCGCCAGACGTTCCGGGGTGACCTTGGCACCATCTCGAAAAGCGCGGAGATCGGAAGGCCGGATTGCTACTACTGCCGGTCCGTCAGAGGACTTGGCGACGAGGCTGGCCTGAGCCGATATTTCGAGGCGTGTCAGTTGTCGGGTAACGACGGTTGCGCTGTGACGGCTTAGTCTTCTGCAGTGTGCATATGTCATGCCATTACCTGATGATAGCCAGGTCGATGCGCACGGCAGCGCTGCCCAATCTCGCATTTGCAAGCGCCTTTCTACGCGGGCATCACATCCGCCGACGGTCAGCGCATGGAAGACTCTTGCCTCGCCGTTGCTAGCGCGACGACTTCAGCGCGACAATCCATCCCTTGGCGACGCCCAAGCGCACAGTGTTCTCATCCATCGCGTTTCTGACGCCGCGCTATATGGTGAACACCTTACACTGCCCGCCTCATAGCCATAGCCATAGCCAGATCCAGAAATCTTCCATTAGGATTGCCATATTTCGCGGTGTTTTTTAACCTATAGGAAGATTTCTTATAGCGTCATTGCATTTCTCTTCCGCCCGGGGTTAAGTTAGAACAAAAGAGGAAAAGGGTTCGACACATGACAAGCAAAACTCCCCGACCGGAAGGCGATCTCGTGAATCTGGCAAGGCTCGCGCTCGCAGGACGCCCCCAAGATGTGCTAGTGTACGTCCGGCGGCTGGCCAAGCAGTATCGCGACAACGCGCCAGAGATCGCAGAGGCGCTGATCGGCCTTCTGCGGGACGCGCCGACACGAAGCTCGCCGCTACGCAGGGGCGCCGACGTAGCGCTTCCTGTCGATATTGATACCCGGTTTCAGCTGCTCCGCATTGAGGAAACACCCGTTCTCGACCACGAACCCGTCTTCTCGCCGCATGTCGCTGCATCGCTGACCCGGCTTGTCGAAGAGCGCACACACAATGCGGCACTGCTCGAAGCGGGGCTCGATCCGACCCGCACCACGCTCTTCACAGGGCCGCCGGGCGTCGGCAAGACCATGGCGGCGCGTTGGCTCGCAAGATCACTCCATAAGCCACTGGTCATTCTTGATCTTGCCGCCGTAATGAGCAGCTACCTTGGCCGCACGGGCGCGAACCTGCGTCATGTTCTCGACTACGCCAAGAGCGTGGACTGCGTTCTGCTTCTTGATGAGCTAGATGCCATCGCCAAACGACGCGACGACCGGGGTGAGATCGGCGAACTCAAGCGCCTTGTGACGGTCCTCATCCAGCAGCTCGATGACTGGCCGGCTTCCGGTCTTCTCATTGCTGCAACCAATCATGCCGAGCTTCTTGACCCGGCGATCTGGCGGCGCTTCGAGCAGATCGTAGAATTTCCCCTGCCGACAGCCGAAGCTGCCGCTGAGTTCATCGCGGCCCATCTTTCCGGTCACTCGTTAAGAGCAGCCGAATGGGCAGGCATTCTTGCTGTTGCACTCTCCGGCAACTCGTTCAGCGAGATCGACCGTGACCTCAAGGCCGCCCGGCGGGCGGCCGCGCTCGGCGGTGACGGGCTCGAAGACTCCCTCGCCGCACTGATCCGGCCGGAGAAGCTCACGAAGCAGCAGCGGATCGACCTTGCAACTCGTCTTGTTGACAGCGCCCTGGTATCGCAGCGCCGCGCTCACGACCTTACGGGCGTCGCCCGCGAGACGATCCGCAGCCGGACCACACCGCAACGCCATACAGCCCACAAGGAGGAACAAGTATGACAAAACGCAATTTCCTCCTGGGCAAGGGTGAGAGGCTGACCGAGGACATCGCCGGAGTGCGGGGCGGTGGACCAAAATCCGCGCCCTATACATTTACCGAAGCGAGGGCACGCCTTGCACCGCGACTCGCCGCCGCCGTTGAGCGTATCGATGCCCTACCGCGCGAAGCCTGTCCGGGCGATCAGGCGATTGTGTCGGTAACGCTCAATCCCGAATACGTCGCGAAGTCCTACTATCCTCATGATCTGCTGACAGCCGCCGGTGTCACTGCCGTGGGAAGCCGGCCGCGCCGGATCAAGCCGGAAAAGCGCTCACGGGATCGCGAGCCAGCCGAGGCGATCACGACCGAGCTTTTCGTGATGGGTTCGCGAGACTCGCTGCGGCGCTGGAACGAGCGGATGCCGGACATCCGCGAATCCGATCGCGGCGCGGACGAACTGCAGTCTCTGGAAGATATCTCGGCGCAGACACCTCAATCCAAGATCAAAGGCGGTCTTCCTCCGGCACAAAGTGCCGCATTCGAGGTGGTGCTCCATACCGATGCCCTGACCGGCGAACGGTTCGTGCTGCCCGAGTTTCAGAAGTATCTCAAACACCTCGGACTGGAGGCGCAGTTCGAACGGCGCTTCTACGCCGGCGGGCTGTGCTTTCTGGAGCTCGATGCACCGGTCGAACTGGCTGACGAAATCGCCACTTTCTCAATCGTGCGTGCGATCCGCGAGATGCCAATGCTGCGGATGCTGCGTCCGACGATCCGCTCTTCCGCTATTCCGGGCCAGGCGTTCAGTCTGCCGTCCGACGAAGCGCTCGATCCCGGCACGCGCGTTGCGATCTTCGATGGCGGCATTCCAGGCGGTCATCCTTTGCTGCCCTGGGTTCGTGCAATAGATGCACCCGGCGTCGGCTCCGCTCATCCCGAATTGCTCAAGCACGGCACTGCCGTGACTTCAGCCTTTCTGTTCGGGCACATCGACCCCCGGCACGCACTGCCGCAGCCCTATGCCAACGTTGACCACTTTCGGGTGCTGGACAACGCGCCCGGCCAGAATCCCCATGAGCTCTATGAGGTTCTTGACCGGATTGAGAAGGTACTTTCGGACAACGAATACGACTTCGTGAACCTCAGCCTGGGGCCCCGGCTTCCCGTGGAAGATGACGACGTCCACGCCTGGACCGCCGTACTCGATGATCGGCTCGGCCGCGCAAGCACGCTCGCGACAGTTGCCGTCGGCAACGACGGCGATGGCGACGCCCTCCTTGGCCTCAACCGCGTGCAAGTGCCCGCCGACTGTGTGAACGCCCTTGCCGTCGGCGCCTGCGACACACCCGATGTTGGCTGGCAGCGTGCCTCCTACAGCTCGGTAGGACCGGGGCGAAGCCCCGGACTTATCAAACCCGACCTCGTTGAGTTCGGTGGATCGATGATCAGGCCGTTCCTTGTGCTCGGCGAGGAGGCAACACCGACGCTCGATGCTAACGGCGGAACCTCCTTCGCCTCGCCGAGCGTCCTCCGTCTGGGCGCCGGCATCAGGGCGCATTTCGGGCAGAGCCTCAGCACTCTGGCAATCCGCACCCTTCTTATCCATCGCGCAGAGGAATCAGATCACCCGCGCGAGGAAGTCGGTTGGGGACGCGTAGCTCGGTCGCTTGACGATCTTGTCCTTTGCGATGACGACACAATCCGTGTCGTTTACCAGGGCACGATTTCCCCGGCGAAGTACATCCGCGCACCGATCCCCATGCCACCAGGCACCATCAGGGGCAACGCTGAGATCACCGCTACGATCTGCTACAAATGCCGCACCGATCCGCATCATCCTGGCAACTATACGCGCGCCGGTCTTGAGGTCTCCTTCAGGCCCCATGACGACAAGTTCTCGCGGGATGGGCAGGTCCATCCCGACACCAAGAGCTTCTTCGGGTCAGCCGCGTCCGGCATGACTGAGGACGAACTGCGCAGGGACGCCTGGAAGTGGGAAAACTGCCTGCATGCCAGCAAGTCGTTTCGCGGTACCAGTCTCCAGAACCCCTGCTTCGATCTGCACTACAATGCCAGGCTGGAGGGCCGCAACTTCACGCCGGATGAAGCGCTACCCTACGCGCTCGTTATCAGCGTCCGCGCCCGCCACATATCCGACCTGTACGACCAGGTCGTCAGAAAGTACGCAACGCAGCTCGAACCGTTGCGACCGACCATAGATATCCCTGTGCGGACGTAGCCGGTTATCCATTAGATTCCTTCCACATGTTAGGAGACGCATCCACTATCAGGCGTGGCGATGCTGTCTTGGGACTTTGATTACGTGAACGTCCCCCTCTTTTGTTCTCATAGACCCATCTTGACGCATCGATGACGTTGGATGGCGACATAATCACCAAAGTCTCACTGCCGACTGTCGTCTACGTCCCGATGCGGTTCGTTCCCCGATCGCAGTTTCGCTCCGGCAGGACCTGATACTTGGAGCTTTGCTCCATGGCGTGCGGCAGAGGACAAATGGAGCCCAGTAGCGCGAAAGAATGAACGCCTTTCGACCTTACGCCAATGTGTATGCCGCGCGGGTGTCAGTCTGCTTCCCGCCCTACGCGACGAGGTATTCGACGGGCGGCCCGCAGCTTTCTCAATGACCGCTTCGGCGAAACTGGCCCAAGGTTTCGCACTTGCAGCGAACGGCGGCTTTCCGCCCTTAATCCGGCCGCTCGCAGTCTCCGCCCAAGCCGACCGCCGTTCTGCCGGTCTACGTCAATTGCATCCTGTCCTGGTCTGACCCTCACTTCCTGTCCCGGAGATCGGTCTCCCACCAGTCCGGCCAGGAGACCCTGTGCGGGATCCGCGTGGCTGCCAGCACGACCTGCTGCTCCGCACGAGACAGCCTGCGATCTCGTAGCCGTGCGAGCGCGGCCTCCACGATCCAGGGCTCAAGCATCATTCTTGCGCTCGGGCGGTAGGGATCAAGCTTCCGGGCCATGCGCAGCGGCTCAAGTGCCGTGTTCACGCTGCCGGGCGCAACGACGCTGTATACGATGGTCATCGGCATGTCGTCCGTCACTGCCTTCTGACCGCTGACTTCCTCGATCGTGGTCATGAGGGCCCGACCCGCAGGCCCGTCGCCCTCGAGGCCGCGCTTGGCAAGGTGCAGCATGAAGGCTTCGGCCGCAGACATCTGCTTCTCCACCGCACCGTCACGGATCGTCACCATCTGCCCGAGGACGGCCTCATAGGGTGCGGTACGATACCGCCCTCTTGGCCTTCCCTTCGGATTGCCACTCGTCCCCTTGGCGAACCGGCTGCCTTTGGGCGGGCGCTTGTGTCCAACCTTCCCGACTGCGCTGTCGATAGGGGTTTCGTCGCCGCTCTCGCTCCCCCCGCTCTCGTCTGACCTGCTCACGCCTGATCCACTCCCGGCCAGCGCAGGGACGCGGTGTTCCTGGTGCAGCGCAGGATCTCGGCGCGTTCCTTCTCTGTCAGCGGTGTGGCCGAGCGGCGCCGATCGAGCGCGGCCTGCACGGCCCAAGGCTCGAGAAGCGCCCGCCGGTACGCATCGTTCGGGCCATGTTTCGCCACGTCGTCATCTGGCGTGGCGATGCCGAGGATCAGGAGCGCGTCGAGGGGCGCTGTCAGACAAATGCGAACTGGCCTCAGTTTCTCTGGCAAGGCTATTGGTCATGCCGTGAAGAGGCCGCGACACTCCTCGATGGCGGCGGCACAGGCGGCCTTGTAGTCTGCGCGGCTGGAGAGTGATCGCTCCTGGTTGAAGTTGTTGCAGACCGACGCGTGGACGGAAACGAACTTCTGCTGACTTCGCATCTGGCGGAAGTGCAACATGGCGCGTTTTCGTCACCGGAAAGGGAGGTGAGAGTTCTCCGCGCGATTGTTGGCCCACCGCCCCATCTCGCGATCGTCCCTTCGACCAAGATCCTTCATGGCCGCGCCGTAGGACCGCAGGCGATCGGTGACGATGCTCTCCGGTCGGCCATGCCGACGCATCGCGTTCTTCAGGAATTTCAATGCAGCCCTGCGGTCGTGGGTCCTGGTGACGAAGCTTTCAAGCACCTCGCCTTCCTGGTCGACAGCGCGCCAGAGGTAGTGCATCTCGCCGTTGATCTTCACGTACATCTCATCGAGATGCCATCGTCACTGGGGGCAGTTTCTCATCCGGTCGACCCGCCGCCGACGAATTTCCGCGGCAAACATCGGACCGACCCAGTTCCACCAGAACCGCACCCTTTCATGGCTGACCTCGATGCCGCGCTCGTGGAGGAGGTCCTCGACATTGCGAAGCGACAGCGGGAACCGGATGTACATCATCACCGCCAGGCGGATGATCTCGGGACTGGTCTTGAAGGACTTGAAGGGAGAACGGTTGGTCATCGCGACAGGGTAGGGAGCTCGCCACCCCGTCTCAAGGCAAATTGCTCTGACAGGACCCCGTCAGGCGGATTACTTCTGGGCTTGTCTTGAAGTACCGGAAGGGGGAGCGCTGGGTCATCTTACGAGGCGAGGCGACGACGCCATCCTGCTTAAGGAATTTGCTTTGGCAAGGCCCAACGCGGTTTTCAACCTGCTGCAGGGCAGTTCATATTTGCCCACTCTTGCGGAACACAAGCTCGGGCAACACCGTCTCCCACTCCTCGTGCTTGATGTAAGACTGGTAGCTCTCCTCGTTGTCGGATTTGCGCCATCGGACGATAGCGCCGACCTTACCTGAGACCAGCGTTGTTCCCGCGGGCGGCGTCCAGCTTGCAGCCATTCGACCAAGTGGTCGGCGGTCGCGGTCGAGGATCAGCCACTTCCCGTCACGCAGTTCAAGTGTCACCGGGTCATCGACTTTCGCCGCAGCGATTGCTGCATGGGTTGGGTTCGAAGCCGCCAACCGACCGGCATAGGAAAGATCAACCGAGGTCTCATCGGGCACCTGATACTGCTCTGGTTCTTCAAGATCGATCCGACGCGGCATCTCGACCTTGCGCAACACTTCACTGTCGCTGTCTGCCCGCACAAACGCATGTTCTCCGCTTGTTACAACCGCAAGGCTGCGGCGCGCGCGCGTCATCGCGACATAGAACAGGCGGCGCGGGGCTTCGCCGTCCTCGCCTGGTGAGAGCGCCTTCCAACCACCGTTGAGGATCACCACATGGTCGAACTCGAGCCCCTTGGAACCATGCGCGGTCAGCAGGAGCAGTCCCCGCTGCCCGCCACGGACATGCAGTGCCCATTCGGCAAGCCATTCGATGGTATCAGGAACAGGGATGGTCTTCTTTCCCAGATCGCGCGCCAGTTCAGCGATCCCTTCCGCCAGGAGATCGACCCAGCGGTTTGAAGGTTGCTCGTTGAGCACATCGAGAAGGCCCTGAATCGTGAACATCTCTGTTTTGCGCTTACGCAAGCCTGCTACGTAGCGCTGCATCTCTCGTAGGCGCCAGATGCTCGGGAGCTTTTCGTTGGCCATTTCAACGGGCAGCCCTAGCCTTTCGGCATAGGCACGCACGGGGCCGAGGCGCCGCCAGTCGCGGGAAATGATCGCCGTGCGTGCCCAGCTGAAATCAGGGTCAAGCCGAGAGATACGGAGAAGTTCATCCACCGCTGCCTGTGCTTGTGCAACGTCGTCCGCTACCACATCCAGAAACTGCACCCGCCCTGTTCCGACCGGGTCGTGAGCCGCCATTGCACCGCCACCCGGCTCAAGGCTGCGCATCTTGTCGACAGTGATTGGGTGTCCCGACTTCATGCGGCCGCGCGCGGGTTCGATGACCTGATTGGCCGCATCGATGATGTAGCGGGTCGAGCGGTAGTTCTCGATCAGGAACTTGGGTTTGGCGCGGTAATCTTCCTCGAACTGGCGAATGAACGAGACCTTGGACCCCTTGAAGGCGTAGATGTTCTGGTCGTCATCGCCTACGGCAAACAGGCTCAGCCGCTGATCCGGATCCTCAAGTGATCGCCCGGCTATGGCCGCGATGAGCGCGTATTCGACTTCGCCGATGTCCTGATATTCGTCCACGAGGATCCAACGATAGCCCTGAATGAGCGTCTCTCGTTGTGCCTCGGCGTCGGATCGGCTCAGGCCCTCACCGTTGATCTGGCGCGCTGCTTCCGCCACGACCGCGTCAAATTGTTGCTGTTCGGTTGTCCCTCCAGCAAAACTTGCCCCCACAACCCGCATCGCAAACGCGTGGCAGGTAGACACGGTCACGCGCGCGGAAGCCTCGCCAACCAGCTTTCGCAGTCGAGCGCGGATTTCGGCAGCTGCGTGCCTGTTGTAAGTCAGAACGAGGATTCCCTGCGGATCTTCGCGTTTCACCCGGAGCAGGTAGGCTATGCGATGGACCAGCACCCGTGTCTTGCCTGAGCCCGGCCCCGCCAACACCAGCACGTTTGTCGCCTCGCGATCATCCGCGACAATCTCCTGCTGGACTGGATTCCTGAGGTCCTCAACGATCTGCTTCCAAGCCTTGCCGGTGGTCTGGCGGCGAATCTCGACGTTGCGACCCGGCATCCAGCGCTGCAGGAAACTGTCCTGATCTAGTTCAAAGTAGTCTTTCGCTAGACGCACCGCCTCGTCGATCTGCTCCAGACCCTTTTCGGCGTAGGCGGCCATGACATGGGTCTGCACGGTCTGTTCGCGATAGTGCTCTTCGAGAGGCAGGAAATCCTTTCTTACAAAGCTTGCACGCCCCGGATTCAGGTAGATCGTCATTGCAGAACGAAAAACGGTCAGCCCTTTGCCCAGCGTCACCACCTGCTGCTCGTGGAGCCACAACAATGCGCGCTCCATGAGCTTGGTCATGTCTTTCACGCCAGATGCCTTGACAAGGGCATCTCCGGTCAAAGCCCCCAAGAGGTCGCCGATCGTGGTCTCGACCTGCACATCCTTGCCGCGGGCACCCGCTGGCGCTTTGCCAATCAGGAATTCAAGAAGTTTCTCGGCTGCCATCCAGCGCAGGTCGGCCGTCTGGTCAACCACTCGCCACGAGCGCTGCAGTGCGACCTCTAGTGTCTTGCTCGACAACTTGCGCAGGCGGATATTGCCAAGCCCTCCGTCACTGTCGCGCCCGTCTCGCTCGATACCGCGCAAAAGCCTGTCGAGGGCATGCGGGATCGCGTCTTCGTGTCCTTCCCCCCGCAAGAGTTGGCTGGCTGCAGCCAGATCGAGCGGCACGCCATCGCCAATGTCAGCCTCGGGAGCCAATTCACGCAGTCGCGCAATGAGCCCCCGTTCCAGTCGCACCGACCGAGCCAGCCGCTGACGCGATGAGTTTTCGCCCCCGATATGAACAGCGACCGTGATGGCGATGTCATTGCGCGCGATGCCGAGAGTTTCTAGGTCCGCCATCGCCTTGCTCAGCGCCCGGTGCGAAAGCCCGCTGACGCCTGTCAGCTCATCCGTCGAAATGCCCTGATCTGAGGGTGTATTCATAACATGTTCGACGATGGTCAGAAGCTGCTCACGACGGGCCTGTGTGATGTCGGCCCCTTTCAATTGGGCCTTGGCCTCTTCCAGCGTGCGAACCAGCAGTGAGGATGGAAACACTTGCACCCGGTTTTCTTCGCGCGAGACCAATGCAGCCTCTTCAAGCCAGGAAACTGCCGTCTTGACGCGCGTATCATCGGTGGCGCTGTCACGCACGAATTCGCGATCCTTCTCTTCGCGCACGATCTCGCCCGGCGTAGCAACAACCTTTCCGCTGTTGCGGGTGTGCTCGTCAATTCGGCGAAGCGCTTTCAGGATGGCCCCGATCTCGTGGCGTTCGAGGCGCGAGCGCGCGGTTAGACTGAACTGCCGCTCCACATCGTCGGTGTGATAAAGGAGTACACATTCTGCAGGTGCGCGATCGCGGCCAGCCCGACCCGCCTCCTGCAGATAGTTTTCAAGTGATCCCGGGATGTCGGCGTGGACCACAAGTCGGATGTCCGGCTTGTCGATGCCCATACCGAAGGCGTTTGTCGCTGCAATCACACGCAGATTGCCCACACGAAAGCGTTCTTGCACTGTCTGTTTCTCTTCCGCGGTCAGGCCAGCATGAAAATGCTCAGCGGCGAGACCTTGGCTTTTCAAGAAAGCTGCGACGCGTTCCGTCTCTTTGCGGGTCGCACAGTAGACGATGGCCCCCGATTTGTCGCCAGGAGGCAGTCGCTCCGAAACAGCGGTCAGGATATCTCCAAGTTTGCTTTCCTTGCTGGTCGCCAGCACCGAGAACCTGAGATTGGTGCGGGTGGCACCGCCGTCGAACAATTTCAGTTCGACACCGAGGCGCTCCCGGAAATGCTCTGATATGTCGCGGACCACTTCGGGCTTGGCCGTTGCCGTCAAGCACAGCACTGGCGCTGCGTTTGTGTCGCCCGAGAATTCACGAATGAAGCGAGAGATGTAGCGGTAGTCAGGTCGGAAATCGTGCCCCCATTTTGAGACGCAATGCGCCTCATCCAATACCCAAAGCCCCACTTCGCGCTGCGCCAGGACCGAACGGATCGAGACGCTGCGCAACTGCTCAGGCGAGATCAGCAAGATCGCTGCCTGTCCCATTCGCACGCGGTCAAGTGCATCTTGTCGTTCGGGCATCGAGAGCATGCCGTTGATCGTCACGGCAGACGAAATCCCTGCACGCTCCATCCCCTGTACCTGGTCGGCCATGAGTGCCACTAGCGGCGAAATCACCACCGTCAGCGCCCCGGTTTTTTCATAGAGGCTAAGTGCAGGCACCTGATAGCAAACCGACTTTCCGGTGCCAGTTGGCAGGATTCCAAGCACGTTCGCATGCTGCATGGTTTCTGCCACGATGACTTCTTGCAGGGGCCTTCCGTCGGTATGCGCCGGTTGGGGACGGTAGCCAGCAAAACCAAACCACTTCTCAAGCGCGCTATTCGGGTTGTTCATCTTGGCGCACCAGTCGCATGCGCGAGCGCCGCAATTGGTATCGCGCAATTCGCGCACGAGAAGGGCGGCTTGAGGAAAGCTGGCCCGTACCCAAGGCGGCATCACGGACTGCCCGCCCGAAACTGAGATCCAGGCAAGGGCATAGGCCATCGGCCAGCCCATTTGGGGGTCGGACAGCTTCTCAAGGACCGCCCCGATCTGTGCTTCACAAGCCTTGCCTTCAAGCAACGTTCTGATCGCCGAAAGGGCCACGGCGCGATCGGGCACGGGCGATTTGCGGATATGTTTGAAGACCGCATCGAACCCGCCAGAGCGTTCCGTACGGGTTGCAAGGAAATGATAGGCCAGCGAGGTTTCTGGCGACTGCACCTCAATCTCGGTCAGCGCCTTGATCTGGTTTTCTAGCACCTCGAAGACCAACCGTGCATCACGCTCGGGGTCGTTCACATGCCCCGCCTGCAAGCGACCGTCATGATAGTGCTTCACAAGGTGGTGGTAGGGGTTGCGGGGAAACGCCAGAGGATTGAGCCAGAGCGTATCGATCGGCGCGGCCATCTTTGCGGCCAGCCGCGGGCGCCTCGCCAAAAGGTGCTCGATATCGTGGCGGAGGATGTTATGGCCAAGTACGTGCGGCGTTTTCGCAAGCGCTCTTTCGAGTTGGTCGAACCCCTGTTTGATGTTGCCTTTGGGCGCCACAACTGCAGGCCCATCGCCGAACTGCACCGCAGCCATGTCAAAGATCTCGATGGTCTTTGGGTTGACCTCCAGATCAACCGACAGACACTGCTCGAGTAGGGGCCTTTTGTCTCCAGCCTTCGGTCTGAGGAAGTTCAGAAAAGCCATAAAGCCCAGTGCGATAGTAATCGATGAGCGACCTTAGATCGCGACATCTCTTACCGCAACTGAACAAGTCTGGCTCAGAAACTGGGCTTTCCCAGCAAAGCGCGGTTTTCTGGGTCACACGCCAGGGTGCCGCGTTCGGCTCTTCCCGCCGATCTGCACTACTTCTTCAAGTCGCCAATGGCAGCCATCCAGGGGTTCAGCGAATGAGATGCCGCCTCTGCATGGGGCAGCTCTCCGCCCTTCGCGATCAAATAAGACGATCGCCGTGAACGGCCCTTAGCGGACAGTCGACGGCCTCTCGGCCGACGTCCGCTTCGTACCTCCACCCCCGACATTCGACGGCTGGGGTGTTCTCTGTTAGCTACCGTTCGCCGCCACTGGTCTGGAAGTTCAACGCAGCAGTTCGCCGCGCAAAAGGCACGTGCGGCAAAGACGCGTAGGACAGCCGCGTTCCTCAGCGCATCGCCTTGGCCCAACTTGGACGAACAGTGATCTTTCCTTTCCCCGGACGGTACATCGGCTGGATCGCGCGGGGCCAACGTGGCGTTGTTTCAATTGAGTACGCTGTGTTAGCTACAGTCGGTTGGACGTGGGGGTGCGGGCGATGCCAGCGGTCCATCCGTTATCAATCACAAAAACAACAATTGTATTTATGACATTGTTCTTTATGTTATATTGGATGTAACGCAGAAGGAGTCCACATGGCAGAGTCGTCAGAGTTCGAGGCGCAGAGTTTCATGACACCGGACGGCACGGAAATGGTGATCGTCCGGCGCGAAGATTGGGACGCCGCTTGCGCTCTTGCCGAGAGCGCGGTGGCCAAGATCGAGGAGGAAGCAATGAATATCCCTCACGGTGTCGAGCAGTATCTGAAGCTGGGACTCAACCCCGTTGCTGCGTGGCGGCGCCATGCCGGCGTGACCCAGGCGGTGCTTGCTGACAAAGTCGGCGTAACTCAGGCGGCGATTGCGCGGATCGAAGCAGGACCGACTGGTTCCGGTCGCGACGATACGTTGACGCGCATCGCCAAGGAACTCGGCGCGCCGCTCGCGCACATCAATCCGCCGGCCACGACGCCGACCAATCGCATGCGCAAGGCCATCTCGAACAGCGCCAACGCGAAGACCGGGCGCCTGCTGCGGCCTGCCTTGGCGAGCCGCTGAAACAATGGGATTGATCGGGCTTATGAGAGTTCTGCGCATTTGCGTTTGATTCGTTGCGCTCGATCCGTTGTTCTTGGGCCAAAATCGCCCTTGGCGGGGCGAAATGCCGGAGGGGCTATGACCGACATTCAACTCGACATGTTCGAGGTGCAACTGGGCGCTGCCATCCTAATGTCGTTCGACGTCAACGGCCGCAACGTGAGGGTTTTGGCCGACGCCGGTGTCAAGGCAAGCGGGTATGCCTCGGATCACATTCTGCGGAAACTCAACCAGATCTTTGGCGACGGGCCACGCCTTATCGATCTGATAATCGGCACGCATTATGACGAAGACCATCTTCTTGGCCTAGTCCCAATCATCGAAGATAAGAGCATCATGATCGGTGAGGCCTGGATGCCGCCGGTTGCCGACGACATTGCGAATGTCGCGGTGGACCGGCCCGTTGCGGCGTCGCATCTGCTCGCCCACAAGTTCAAGGGAGAGTCTGGGCGCGTCGCCCTCGCCGAATATCTCAGCGCCAAACGACGAGACATGGCAATCGTCAACAGCATTGCCGACGACCTCGCGAACCCAGACCTTGATCCCGACGAACTCTACCTTGAGGGCAATTATCCCCCCAGAGTTCTCGATGCACTGGACACGCCCGATGATCTGTCGGGGTTTCGCCAATTGCTAGGCGACGACGATTGTGACCATGGGATTGAGCAGGAGCTGGAACCCGATCCGCTGGTTGAGGAAATCATCGCCAGGGTCCGCCGCGGCGGGCTGCACGATTACTGGCATTTCCGCCGCGACGGCCAGACCAAAGAACTCCTCGCGCAAGCCAAACGGCTGAACGAGGATCAACCGAACGTCCAAGCGGCGCAGCTGGCGTCGCTTCTTAACGTTCAAAAAGGGGTCGCGAAGGATGCGATTAACGCCAAGGCGCTCCACGATGTCGTCCAAGCGCTCGACGCGCGCTCGATTCCGATCCGGACCGAGATGATCGACGATGGCGTGCCGCGCACATACCGCTGGTCGGCGCCGGATGACCGGTTCATCTTGGCCAAGGCGCCCGTCGACGGGCTGCACTTCACTCTGCTCGGCCCATCGAAGTCGCTTATAAAAAAGCATCGCGACCGCTTGCCAGTGGTGGAAGCGAGCAAGGTCGCCCTCCTGTTCCGTGGCGAGATTCGCTCGATCACCCCAAGCAACCAGCTCAGCTATATCGGCTGCTTCGGATTTCTGGAACAAGTGATCTTGGTGTCGGGCGACGCCGGCTGTGTCGACTTTAAGTCAGCTAGAAACAGCTATCATCAGCCACTGCTGGACGCGATGAGGCCACTGCACGTTATTCAAGTCGCCCATCATGGCGGCAACAATGCCCATTTCTATCGGGTGCTCGACGCAGCCAAGTATCCCGAGCAGGAAGCGCAGTCCTATTTGCTGCTGTCCCACGCTTTCCACGACAAGTCCCGGCCGTCCGACGTCTTCCACGACTTCATGCTGGCGACGTTGGGTAAGGGAGACGACGTCAAATTGCTATTCACCAGTGAACCAACCCGCGACAAGGTGGTCGACTACCTGAGAGCCATCCAACCGACGGTGGGAACAACGGGACCGACAGGAGACATTCGGCTCGAATTCTCGGCGGGCATGTGGGACGTTGCAAAGCACGCGGTGAAAGTGCCCTAGGCTTCAACCGTCACGCCAGTATGCTCCCGCATTTCGCGTAAACGATCGGCCCAGCGCGGTTGTTCTATCAGCGCTCGCAGCGGTCATTGTTCGGTTCAACGCGCGGCGGTCCAGCACTACATACGGCTGACTTCAAACCGTTCAACTCGGGGGAATTGTGATGTCGGCTTCTCCTGGTCCGCTCCTGAAGGGTGACAGTCACCAATCGGCTGCCCTTACGCAGGGTGCTACCGACTTCCGGCACAACCCTCAGCCTGCCGTGCAGTTCGAGGCGACCAATAGTACACTTCTAATGCGAAAATTCTCATTTATTGGGAATTTTTCGACTGCAAGTTAGTACATGCGATGAGCCATAATTCGCACTATCCGTGAACGTATGGTAACATGATATACATGACTCACTCATCGCACATCCCTGCTGGCAGGGCCAGACTTGCTGCCGTCCTGAAGACGGCGGGCGATGTTGTGCAGATTGACGACGTTGTCCAGGCACTTGCGACGGATCGCACACGTGCCGCCAAACTGCTCTCGCGGTGGACGTCGCAGGGCTGGATGCGCCGCATCGGACCAGGCGCGTACGTGCCGGTGCAACTTGACCTGATGGACTCGGCGCAAGTGGTCGAAGATCCTTGGATACTTGCCCCTACACTGTTCGCGCCCGGTTACATCGGCGGTCGCACGGCGGCAGAACATTGGGACCTGACCGAGCAGCTCTTTCGGGACATACTTGTTTTCACTGCTGGTACCGTGCGCTCCCGCACGGTCGAGCGGCAGGGCGCGATCTTCACGCTGAAACATATCAAGCAGGAAATGCTGTTCGGGACGAAAACAGTTTGGCGTGCCCATACCCGTGTCCCTGTCTCGGATATTCATCGCACGATCATCGATATGCTCGACGACCCGGCCACCGGTGGCGGCATCCAGCACGTTGATGACTGTTTTCGTGAGTATCTGAAGCGTTCAGACGCTGATCCCGTGCGGCTGATTGCCTACGCTGATCAGCATGGCAACGGCGCGATCTTCAAACGGCTCGGGTTTTTGGCCGAGCGTCATGGTGCCGACAAGCTCGCCCGCGAGGCAGGCGGTCGGCTGACCGCAGGTAACGCCAAACTCGATCCTGACCTCGACTGCAGGCGGCTTGTGTCGCGCTGGCGACTGTTCGTTCCGGCTTCCTGGAAATCGGAGGCGGCTGATGATTGATCGCCGCGAAATCCTCGATGCCGCCTCACGCTTCAGCCTTACCCCTCACGTCGTCGAGAAGGACTATGCGCTCGGCTGGGCGCTTGCCGGCATCTATGCCCATCCCGAACTTGCGTCGTCATGGGTGTTCAAGGGCGGCACCTGCCTGAAGAAATGCTACTTCGAAACCTACCGGTTCTCCGAAGACCTCGACTTCACGCTCAGGGACGGAGCCCACATCGACGAAGCCTTCCTACGCCGTGTCTTCGGGGAAATATCCGAATGGATTTATGAGCAGAGCGGTCTCACATTTCCCGCCGACCAGCAACGCTTCGAAATCCTCACCAATCCGCGCGGCAACCCGAGTTGCCAAGGCCGTCTCAGCTATCGCGGACCGGTTTCCCCCACTTCGGGCGGCCTGCCGCGCATCAAACTCGATCTCACCGCCGACGAGCGGCTGGTGCTCAATCCGGTCACGGTGCCCATTTTCCATCCGTACAGCGATGCGCCCGATGGCGGCATCACGGTGCTGTCCTACGCCTACGAAGAAGCATTTGGCGAGAAAGTCAGGGCACTGGCCGAGCGGACGCGGCCACGCGACCTCTATGACGTCGTCAACCTTTTCCGCAACGAAGATGCGCGGCCGGAGCCGGGCGTTCTGCTCGACGTGCTGCGCCAGAAATGTGAATTCAAGGGCATCCCGGTTCCCCGCGACGGCGACTTCGACGATCACCGGCGCGATCTTGAAGCCGCATGGCAGGGAATGCTCGCCCATCAGCTCCCTGCACTGCCGCCGGTCGATGCTTTTTGGAACGCTTTGCCGGAATTTTTCCGCTGGCTCGCCACCGGCGAAGCGCCGATGCGGCCTGCGGCCTACGCGCTTGGCGGCGGCGAGATTGTCCTGCGCCAGCGCAGCCTCCCCGCCGGTATCCGGCAGGCAGCGGGCTCCGCTCTCGAAGTCATTCGCTTCGCAGCCGCCAACAGGCTTTGCGTCGATCTTGTCTATCAGGGGCGGACCCGCCGCATTGAGCCCTATTCGCTCCGACGGACGCAAGACGGCAGTATCATCCTTCACGCCTGGAGCCGTGAGGCCAACGAACACCGCAGCTATCGTGTCGATCGCATCGAAGGGGCCCATACCACCAGCGAGACGTTCACGCCCCGCTATGCCATCGAACTGACACCGAGCGGCCCGATGGCTATTCCGCCGACGGAACGATCTCCGATCCCGCGCACTTCGACTGGGGGTTTCAGCTCTCGCCCGACACGCACCGCAAAGCCGCGATCCACATCGCGAGGATTTGGATCAGGCGGACCAACATACGTCTATCAGTGCCCAGTCTGTTCGAAGAAATTCAGTCGCAAGACCATGTCCGTGGCGCTGAACCCACACAAAGCACCCGGAGGCTACCCGTGCATGGGCCGCATGGGATACCTGGTCGATACGAAGTATTGAGTTAAAGTATTCTCGAAGGAACCTGCCATTGCCGCCGCTCTCAGAAATACTCACCCTTCCCGAAAAGCCGGCTCTGTTCATTGGCAACGGGATCAACAGGCACAACAACAATGCGCTCTCCAGTTGGGACGACCTGCTGCGCGGGCTCATGCACGACTATGGCGTTAACTTCGCCGATGACGAAATTAGCGAGATGTCCAACACCGAACTGTTCGACATTCTTGATCTTGCGCGACCGACCGAAGATCGCAGCAGCCTTCAGGCAAAATTCTGTGATTCGATGAAGGACTGGAGGCCCGCACAGCATCATCAGTCGATTGTTGGCTGGGCACATCGTCATCGCCGTCCGGTCATCACTGTTAACTTCGATGAAAATCTGTCTCTCGCCGTGAAGGCGCGGCGGCAATGGCTGGGCAAACCGTCCACAGACTACTATCCGTGGAACTGCTATTTCTCGGATGCGTCGATCTCTGACCCAAGGTTAGAATTCGCGATCTGGCACGCGCACGGCATGATGCACTACAAGCGAAGCATCCGTCTGGGCCTCACCCACTACATGGGTTCGGTGCAGCGCGCACGGCAATGGGTGTACGGCGACAGGGGTCTTCGCGTGTCGGCCAAGAGCGCTGAAACCAACTGGCGCGGTGCGAATAGCTGGCTGGAAGTACTGTTCTTTTGTCCGCTCGTGATCTTCGGATTCACCTTCAGCAAGGACGAGAACTTTCTTCGATGGCTCTTTCTTGAACGCGCGCGCCTTCACAAGATCATCCCCGCGTGGAAAGCGCCGACCTGGTTTGTTGATACGCCCAAGAACGGCAGTCTTCACCGCAAGCCGTTCTTCAAGGGACTCCAGATGCAGTATGTCGTCGCTGAAAGCTATCAGGATATCTACGAAAATCCGGCGTGGAACTCCTAGCCTTGTGAAGGGGCACGGCCTTCTTCAGGCAAGGTTAATCCAGCGCCCACAGCACTCCCATGAATGTCCGGTTCCACCGAGCAGGTCGCTGGAACCTGCCCGTCGGCAACCGGCTCCGAACCAGCCATTCGTTCTTGGCATAGCGAACGACCGCCTTCCGCCCAATCCGATCATTCGCATTCCCCGACCAAGCCGAGCACCGTTCTGCAATTCTACTTCATTCGCATACTCTTCTGGCCTGTCCCTCACTTTCTGTCCCGCGGGTCCGTCTCCCACAAGTTGGGACTTGTGCCGGGTCCGCGTGGCTGCCGACACGACCTGCTGCTCCGCATGAGACAGCCTGCAATCTCGCAGTTGTGCGAGCACAGCTCCACGATCCAGGGCTCGAGCATCATTCTTGCGCCATGCTCAGACCGGGGCTACTTGTTCGACCAGCCCTTTGAAAACGTCCAGAAACGCTGGGTCATAGGCTTCGTCAACGTGACGTTGGTTCCAAAGCCCGGATCGTCTGACTTTTTCGCGGCCACTGTACTGTCCAAGCCATCCATTGCTGGCCCCGATCCCCGTATCCGTCCGGAAGTTGCTTAGTAACGCGATGCTGTTCCTCTCAATATGGCCGCGTAGGCTATCTGGTCCCGGTTGGTCGTTTATTGAAAGCACCAGAAGGCTTGCGGCACCGAGATAGCGGCTCACTCTCGCCTCGTGCTGTTTCTCCGCGACTTTTTCGGCATCCTTGAGTGGTCGAGTCGTGCCCCAAGACACGACTGTTGGGTCAGGATCCCGCTGAATCAGGGCCTCACCCACCAGAAGGCGAAAGATTGACCCTCGGTGATTGCCACCGAGGGGTGATCTGGTGCCACGGTGTTGGCTTAGTCGTTTCCAGAGTGTTGTTCGGGAGTTTGACGTCAACGCATGTGTGCCGACCCGGACGACCCGGCCCAGGCTTCCGTGTGCTTCGCCAGGTTCAAAGAAAAAGTACACACCGCGCTCAGGCCAGTTCAGGCGGCCCGAACAATCCGTCAACCGTCGCAAACCACCGGTTCGCGCAGCTAGATCGTTGAGCGAAGAGTAGAAGGCGCTCAGGTCTGATGTTCTTTGCATGATCTGCGAAATTCTACCGTTAATCGCTTCATCGGCATAGTGACGTGGTGAGGCTCTGGGCGGCGGCACGGCGTCTTGTTCCAGTAACTGCAAGCCGCTGAAGATTGCTTGGGACTTCAACGATTACCAACTCATCTCGCAAGCGCGCTGGAAGCAGGATGGTGGACAACGCCGAGACCCGTTCGTGGTGACTGGAAGATTTTGGCCTCGGCCTCCATGACGCAAACGTTAGTGTAGAGTGATGATGACGCGTTCCTCCCAGTCCGGCCATTCGCATTCCCAGGCCAAGCCGACCGCCGTTCTGCCGGTCTACGTCAATTGCATCCTGTCCTGGTCTGACCCTCACTTCCTGTCCCGGAGATCGGTCTCCCACCAGTCCGGCCAGGAGACCCTGTGCGGGATCCGCGTGGC